>ERZ777305.1433-NODE-1433-length-28359-cov-3.559250_pt1 | contig 28359 bp, 26 predicted proteins | sample MGYA00374965_ERZ777305 | MGnify/ENA primary metagenome ERZ777305 (study PRJEB29328, sample SAMD00013331) | mouse gut metagenome | study: EMG produced TPA metagenomics assembly of the Metagenome analysis of fecal microbiota from mouse which was promoted... | reverse complement strand
CCCGTTAAACTTTTCCATAATTTCCGTATGATAAGGAATCTCAAAATCAGGAACCACAGGTTCTCCGTAGCGCTTGACCTCCACATTTTCGCTGTCATCTTTTCCAATGGGAACGCTGGGATCAATAATATTAGGAATGGTCATCATAATTTTTAAAATTTTCTCGTCCAGTTCCTTTTCTTTCTCCGAAAGAATCCCAAGCCTGTCTGCCTGCGCCGCCACTTCTTTCTTGACAGCTTCCGCTTCTTCTCTCTTTCCCTGTCCCATCAGAGCACCGATTTGTTTCGAAAGTTTGTTCCTTGCAGCCCGCAGCCCGTCTGCTTCCTGCTGTGCAGCGCGCTTCTCCGCATCCAGCCGGATTACTTCATCCACCAGCTCCAGTTTATTTTCCTGAAATTTGTTCTTAATATTCTGCTTTACAATCTCCGGATTTTCTCTTACAAATTTTATATCCAGCATGTTTGATTCTCCTTCTGTAATATTTCTTATGCTTTTTTATCATATACCACTCTGTTCTATTTTTCAAGACCGGTTCTTGGCTTTTCCCAAGGCTTCTTTCTCTTCTTCAGAAAGCGTAATCTCACATTCTCCGCTTACAACTTCCTTGATATAAGAATAGCTTCCCTCCTTTGCATAGACAGAGTTTAGAATAAACCCATTTTCCTCCTGATCCAAAAGTACAAGTACATAACTCAAATCTCCTGTCATTTCCCGGAAGGCATTGTATTTCACAATTCCCATCTTCTGGTACGTCATCCGCTGAGTCTTCCGCACCCCAACCATGTCTTCCTGCATCATCCGGTTCATCTTATCAATATCTGACGATCGCTCAATACAGGACAGCAGAGCTTCCTCCAGGCTTTCTGCCTCTTTTCCTTTCATAAAGCTTTCATACTTCCGGTACAGTTTTTTTTGTTTACATAACACAACTATCATTACGATCAAAAGAATCATCACAAGAACTGCCAGCGCCAAAATGATATAAGCCGCATCAATCCCTGTGTATTGATAAATATATTCCAAAATTGGACTGCTCAATGCTATCCCTCCTTTTCATCCAATTACTGCTGTCTTGTAATCAGTTCCATAATTCGTTCCAAATCTTCCGGGGAATAGTACTCAATTTCAATCTTTCCCTTTCCCTTCGCTTTCTGATGAATGATAACCTTCGTTCCGACTGCCGCTTTCATTTTCTCTTCCAAATCCTGATAAATGAAATCATGTACCGGCTGTTCTTTCTTTTTCTCCGTTTTACCGTTCTGTATATTTTTAACCAGTTTTTCTACTTCCCGGACACTGAGTTTTTCATCAAAGACTTTAGCTGCTGTAGAAGCTTGAAGTTCCGGATCCTCAATGCCAAGCAAGGCTCTGGCATGTCCCGTCGACAGCATATCGTCGATAACCATTTGCTGTACTCGGTTATCCAGTTTCAACAGACGCATAGAATTTGTCACTGCCGTTCTGCTTTTGGATACCCGTTCCGCAACCTCATCCTGTTTCAGATGAAATTCCTCCAAAAGGCGTTTGTATGCCAAGGCTTCCTCAATGGGATTAAGATTTTCCCGCTGTATATTTTCAATCAAAGAAATTTCTACGATTTCCAAATCCGTATAATTTTTGATGATTACGGGAACCTCTTTCAATCCGGCCATTTTTGCTGCCCGCCATCTTCTTTCTCCGGCTATGATCTCGTAAAATCCGTTTTTTTCCTGAACTACCAAAGGCTGTATGATTCCAAATTGTTTGATGGAATCTGAAAGTTCCATCAAAGCATCTTCGTCAAACTGCTTTCTCGGCTGATCCTTATTGGGTCCCACCTGTGAAATTTTCACTTTGATTTCAGCAGGTTTCTCAACAATCTTCTCTACCACCTTTTCCACGATTTTTGTTTTTTCCTGTGATGTGGATTTTACGGTTTCAGGAATCAGGGTATCCAGACCTTTTCCAAGTCCTCCTCTTCTGGCTGCCATCTTAATTCTCCTTCCTGTTTATTACTTCATCCGCCAAAGCTCGGTAGCTCTCTGCACCTGCTGATTTTGAATCATAAATGGTAATGGGATAACCATGACTGGGTGCTTCCGCCAATCGTACATTTCTTGGTATAATAGTACTGTAAACCTTCTGTTTTACATTAGCCCTTACATTTTCCACTACCTGAAGAGATAGATTTGTTCTGGCGTCAAACATAGTAAAGACAATACCTTCAATATCCAAATATGGATTCAGTCGTTCCCTTACCAAATTAATAGTATGGATTAATTGGCTCAATCCCTCCAAAGCATAGTACTCACATTGAATGGGAACCAATTCCGTATCTGCCGTTGTCATAGCATTGATAGTCAAAAGATTCAGAGACGGCGGACAATCTATTAAAATAAAATCATATTTACTTTTTATCTTGTCTACTTCTCGTTTGATAATAAACTCTTTTTCCCCAATTCCGATCAATTCAATCTCTGCGGCGGCTAAATCCACATTTGATGGAATCAAATGCAGATTTTCAAATTCCGTATATTCAATGCAGTCCTGAATATCTGCTTCTCCTAAAATCAACTCATATACTGTTGTTTCTATCTGATTTTTATCAACTCCCACGCCGCTGGTAGCATTTCCTTGCGGATCAATATCTATTAATAAAACTTTTTTATTCTTTTCTGCTAAAGCCGCAGATAAGTTGATAGCTGTCGTAGTTTTTCCAACACCGCCCTTTTGATTTGCTACTGCAATTACTCTTCCCATAAGAATTCCTTTCTTTTGTATCTCTTATGTTTCACGTGAAACATTTTATGGTTATTATAGCACATCTCGTTTATGACAACAAGAAAAATAAGTTTCTCATTGACCCATAATTCTATTGTTTCACGTGAAACATTTTATATTCATCTTTTTAAAAAATAGGTTCCTTTCCAGGCAATCCTGCTTTTCTGGGATACTTTCTGGGAGTACTTTTTTCTTTTACTATATCAAGCAAACACCTTGACGCATCCGTATTTGGAAGTTCAAAATTTTTTCTTTGCGCCAATCTCCCGCCCAAAATACTTATAGCCTTGTATGCCGTTTCCAATTCTTCTCGTACTTTTCCCGACTTATAAGAAATAAAACTTCCGCCGCATTTTACAAAAGGAAGGCAATACTCGGAAAGTGATGAAAGATTTGCAACTGCTCTGGAAACACAAATATCAAACTGCTCTCTGTATTCCTGTTTTTTGGCGTAGTCTTCTGCTCTCCCATGAATTGCCTGAATCTCTTCTAAATGTAAAAGTTCTATCACCTCTTTTAAAAATTGCACGCGTTTATTTAAAGAATCCAATAATACCACCCGGATTCCCGGATACAGAATTTTCAAGGGGATTCCCGGAAAGCCCGCTCCGGTTCCTACATCAATCAAAGCTTCCCCATCTTTTAAAATTCTTATCTCTCTCAACATCGCACTATCGATAAAATGTTTTGAAACCACCTCTTCAAAATCTGTAATAGCAGTTAAATTCATAACTTCATTTTTTTTTACCAAATAAGAATAGTAATCATAAAACTGCTGTGCCTGCTGTTCTGTAATTGTCACATCTATCTTTTGAAAAGCTTCTTGAATAAAAACAATTCCTTTATTATCTTCCATTATATTTGCTTTCCTCTCTTCTGCTCCAGATAAATCAAAAGCACAGACACATCTGCAGGGGAAACACCTGCAATCCGGGAAGCCTGCCCAATAGACATGGGCCGGTATTTTTTTAAATTCTGCCGTGCCTCCATTCGGAGACTTGGAACCTTATCGTAATCCAGGCTCTCCGGAAGTCTCTTCCCCTCCAGCTTTTGAAATTGCTCCACCTGTTTCATCTGCCGCTTTAAATAACCGTCATATTTAATACTGATATTTACCTGCTCTGCTACACCAGCGATAAGACGAGGACGTTCCGGATCAAGAGAAGACAGACATTCATAACTTAACTCCGGCCGCCGGATCAGTTCCGCCAAAGTAGTCCCCGATGTTAAAGGCGTACTCCCATAATACTCCAGCAATCTCTGCACTTCTTCCCTGGTTCCCAGATTCACATGTTCCACTCTGCAAATCTCTTCCTGAATCTGCTTTTCCTTTTCCAAAAGCCCTTCATAACGTTCCCGGGAAATCAAACCCATCTCATAGCCAATCTTTGTAAGACGAAGATCGGCATTATCCTGACGGAGAAGCAGACGGTATTCTGCCCGGGAAGTCATCATACGGTAAGGCTCCCGATTCTCTTTTGTCACCAAATCATCAATCAGAACTCCAATATAAGCCTGGGAACGATCCAAAACAAGCTGTTCCTTCCCAAGAATTTTCCTTGCTGCATTGATGCCTGCAACCAACCCCTGGGCTGCCGCTTCCTCATAACCGGAGCTTCCATTAAACTGACCGCCGCTGTATAGACCGCTGATCTTTTGAAATTCCAAAGTAGGATACAACTGTCTGGAATCAATACAGTCATATTCAATGGCATAAGCATTGCGTACAATCCTTACATGTTCCAATCCCGCAACAGACGAATACATTTCATGCTGCACATCCTCCGGAAGAGAGCTAGACATACCGCCTACATACATTTCATTTGTATAAAGTCCCTCCGGTTCAATAAACACCTGATGACGGTTGCGCTCAGAAAATTTTACTACTTTATCTTCAATAGAAGGACAATACCTGGGACCAGTTCCCTCAATCATTCCGGAATAAAGGGGCGATCGATCCAAATTTTTCCTGATAATTTCATGTGTTCTGGAATTGGTATAAGTAAGCCAGCAGGAAACCTGTTCAATCTGAACATCCTCCGGATCTGTGGTAAATGAAAAAGGAACCACTTTTTCATCTCCGAACTGTTCCTCCATCTTACTGAAATCAATCGAGCGTTTGTCAATTCTGGCCGGAGTACCCGTCTTAAAACGATACATTTCTATCCCAAGAGACTTTAAAGAATCCGTCAGATAATTAGCCGCCTGCAGTCCGTTAGGCCCTGTAGCATTACTCACATCCCCATAAATACATCTCGCTCTCAAATACGTACCTGTACAGAGAATCACCGCTTTGGCATTGTAGACGGCACCCGAATACGTGCGGACCCCCGTAACCCTTCCCGATTCGGTCAAAATTTCTGTAACCTCTGCCTGAATGATCGAAAGCCGATCTGTATTTTCCAAAACCCTGCGCATACTCCGGCTGTATTCCGATTTATCTGCCTGTGCCCGCAGGGAATGAACCGCCGGTCCTTTGGATTGATTTAACATTTTAGACTGTATAAAAGTTTTGTCAATGTTTTTTCCCATCTCTCCGCCCAAGGCATCAATCTCCCGGACCAGGTGTCCCTTAGAGGTACCTCCGATATTGGGATTGCATGGCATTAAAGCAATGCTGTCAATACTGACGGTAAAAAGCAAAGTGCGAAGTCCCAGCCTCGCAGCTGCCAAAGCAGCCTCACAGCCTGCATGACCGGCCCCCACTACTACAACCTCACAGCTTTCCGTATATCTCAAACTCATAATTTATCCTCAACTATTTTCCCATACAAAATTTTCCAAATATTTCATTGATGAGATCTTCCCCTGCCTCTTCTCCCAAAATTCGGCCCAGAGAAACATAAGCATCCATCAAATCAATAGAATAAAAATCTTCCGGCATCTGTTCTTCTATACCCCGTAAAACCATCCGCAGGCTTTCTCCCGCAGATGACAAAGCCTCCTTCTGACGCAGATTCGTAATCACGATATCCTGATTAGAAACGATTTCCCCCTGAAAAAACAATTCCCGGATACAAGCTTCCAACTCCCGGATTCCCATTTCTTCTTTTGCAGAAATCGAAAGTACCGGATGGGAAGTCCGTTTCTTCATTTCTTCTTCCGTAAGTACAGGATCCAAATCTGATTTATTTAAAAGAACAATGGCCTTCTTCCCCTCTAAAAGGGCAAGAATCTCTTCATCACTTTCATCCAAAGACCGGGAACTATCTGCAACATAGAGAAGCAAATCCGCATTTTCTGCCTGTTGTCTGGCTCTTAAGACGCCAATCCGTTCCACTGGATCATCCGTAAAACGGATACCTGCCGTATCCAGAATATTTAAAGATACTCCTGGAAGCTGAAGTTGCTCTTCCAAAATGTCTCTGGTAGTTCCGGCAATATCAGTAACAATAGCCCGCTCCTCTCCCAAAAGCACATTTAGAAGAGAAGACTTCCCTGCATTGGGTTTACCCAGGATTACCGTCTTAATCCCTTCCTTCAAAAATCTTCCATTTTCGGAAGTCCGCAAAAGATCTTCTATTTCGCAAAGCAAACCTTGTAAAATCACGGAAAGCTTTTCCGAATAACCTTCCAGGCTAATATGCTCCGGATCATCCAAAGCAGATTCCAAAAAAGCCATCTCATAAAGTATCTTTTCCCGCAGCTCTCTGATCTTTTTCTGAATCGAACCTTTTAGCTGGGATAAAGAATTTTTCATAGAAAGCTGATTTCTTGCCTGAATCAAATCCATCACTGCTTCTGCCTGAGAAAGATCAATCCGCCCGTTTAAGAAAGCACGTTTCGTAAATTCTCCCGGTTGGGCATACCTGGCTCCGTTTTTTACCACAGTCTCCAAGATCCTGCGCATAACGAAAACACCGCCGTGGCAGTCAATCTCAACCGTATCCTCTTTTGTGTAACTGTGGGGAGCCCGCATAAAAAGCACCAATACCTCATCCAGCATTTCTTCCCCGTCATAAATCGTGCCGTAATGTACCGTATAAGCAGGCTGATCTTTCATTCTCTTATTTTCATTTTTCGGACGAAAGACCCGTTCCAAAACAGAAAAGGCGTCATCTCCGCTAATACGCACAATTCCGATGCCCGAATCTGTCATAGCTGTAGCCGCCGCTGCAATCGTATCACTGTCCATTTTCTTATCCTCTTTAAGAAAAAGGAACGCTTCAGCGTTCCTTTCTTTTATAATTGCGGTTATATCGATTTCTGTTCCGGCCGTTATTGTAATTATCCAGCCGTACCCCTTCCTTTAAGGTAACAACAACGCGCCGATAAGGCTCTTCTCCTTCACTGTGCGTACATACAAATTTGTCATGCTGAAGCGCAGAGTGAATGACTCTTCTTTCATAAGGATTCATAGGCTCCAGCGCCACAGGCTTTCTTGTCCTTTTTACCTTATGGGAGATATTCTTGGCCAAATTTTCCAAGGTAGCTTTTCTTCTTTCTCTATAGTTCTCCGTATCTACCTTTACACGGATGTACTCTTCACTTTCCTTATTTGCCACAAGACTGGTTAAATACTGAAGGGAATCCAGGGTTTGTCCTCTCTTTCCAATCAGAACGCCCATATCTTCGCCTTCCAGATCCACGCTCATTTCCCGTTCCGCAGGATTTTCCGTGACCGTTACCTGGACTTTCATCTCCATAGCAGAAAATACCTGCTCCAGGAACTTCTTCACATTTTCCTGAATCTCTTTGTGCTCGGTTCTTACAACTTCTTCCTTCTTTTCCGGTTCTTTTTTCTCTGCCTCAATCTTTTCCGGCTTTTGCTGTTTTTCCGCTTTCTCGGTTTTTTCCGGCTTTACAGGAACATTGATTTCTTTCTTCTGCGGCTGCGGTTTAGAAGCCTTATCATGAACCTTTTCCAAAATCTTCTCAACTTCTTTTTCTGCCTTCAAGGCTGCGGCAGCTTCTTCTTCTGTCTTTACACGCGCTTTGATCACTGCCTTCTTTCCGCCCAAGCCCAGCCCGAAAAGCCCGCTGCTTCCCTGAGAAACCACCTCATAGGCAACCTTATCTCTCGTAGTTCCAAGCTGAATCGCCGCTTCCAGAACAGCGTCTTCCACCGTCTTCGCAGATACTTCAATATGCTCCATTCCGACACCCCCATCTTTTTATTTATTCTTATTATTTTTTTCGTTATACTGTTCTACCATCCTTGCTTTGGAGGCAAGGCTTCCCGGTTTGGCAGTTCCCTTATTATAATAATCCGTAGATTTCTGAATCGCTTTCTGGCGCTCTTCCGAAGTAATCTCTCTCTTCGGCGTATCCACATTTTTCGTATTTGTCCTGGCTACATTATTAAACTTCTCCGGAGGAAGCCCGTCCTTCTCCCGCTTCCTGTTATAAGCCTCAATATTCTTCTTAATCTCCTCATCAATATCCATCTTGTCCAAATGTTTATTGATCACCAGCTGCTGAATGGTACGTACCACGGCACTCATAATCCAGTAAAGTCCCATACCTGCCGGAAGGATTGCGCAGAGATACACGGACATCAGCGGCATAAAATTGTTCACCATCTTCATGGAATTCATCATTTCCGAGCCTTCGCCTTCCGCAGAAGGAGCCGGCTGGGGCATCAGGCGGACACTGATCCATTGGGTGAGACCTGCCAGAACCGGAATCAGAATGGCAATGAAGAGCCACAGATACTGTCCGTCGGCAAAATACTGTTTGATACTGAACCAGGGTGAATTCGCAATGTTCAAGCCGAAGAAATTATTGAATCCGTCTAAGGTTTGCCTCGTTGTCTCAATAACGCCGGACAAATCGGGAAATTGAGCGGCAACGCTCTCCCACTCTGCGGAAGAAGCCTTATTCAAAACATCAATAATTGTATTTTCCAGCGTAAAATCCTGTTTTTTAAACTGTCCCGCACTGGAGAGTCCCTGAATAAACTCAGAACCTCCTTTGGAATTTAAAATTTCCGTAACCAGAGGATAATAAGCAAGCTTTACTTTATCAATATAGGCAGGAATGGCATAGATTACCCGGTAAAGGGCAATCAGCACCGGAAACTGAATCAGCAGGGGAAGGCAGCTTCCCGTCTGGGAAGTACCGTACTTGGAATAAACGGCTTTCATTTCATCCTGCATTTTCACCATGGAAACCTGATCCGTTTTTCCTTTATATTTCTTCTGAATTGCCTGAAGTTCCGGATTCATCCGCATAGACATCTTAGAAAATTTCTGCTGCTTATAAGTCAGCGGGATCATCAGCGTATAAACAATTATTGTAAATATAATAATTGCAAGTCCTATATTAGGACTTCCAAGAGAATCCAGAAAATTAAATACTACATTGATAATCCACCCTAGAATCTCGGCAATCGGACCAAGAATAAATGTGGAATTCTTAGTTAAAACCAAACCTGTCAATGAAAAAATCCTCCTTACACACGTTCCTATGGTACTGGATCATATCCACCGCCGGAAAAGGGATTGCACCTCAAAATTCTCCATGCAGCCAGTGCGCTTCCCCGCAAAGCCCCGTATTTCCTCACCGCTTCCAAACCATACTGGGAACAGCTGGGATAATAGGGACATTTTGTACGTTTCATCGGTGACAGATATTTTTGATAAAATTGAATCAACTTGATCAATATCGTTTTCATTTCTTTTTAATAACTCCATGAAGTTTTCCCAAATGTAACAATGCACTGCGGATCTCTTCAAAACTTCTTCCCTTTGCACTTACTTTTGCGATGACTACCATGTCCAAACCGCTATTGAACATGTCTTCCTGCAGCCGGTAACTCTCCCGAACCAGTCTGGTAACTCTATGGCGCACCACGCTGTTTCCCACTTTTTTGCTCACGGAAACTCCAAGACGGTTCTCAGACAAACCGTTCTCTCTCACATACATAACAAGATAACGGTTCGCACAGGATTTTCCTTCCCTATATACAATTTGAAAATCCCGGTTCTTTTTCAATGACTCTGAATGCGGATACTTCATATGTTTCCCCATTTCTCTTGCCATAAGGAAAAAGGCCACATAATGCGGCCTATGCGGATAACTTCTTTCTTCCCTTCAATCTTCTGGCTGCCAATACCTTTCTTCCGCCAGCTGTACTCATTCTAGCCCGGAATCCATGAACCCTTGCTCTGGATTTCTTCTTCGGTTGAAACGTCATTTTCATCTCTCAAGACACCTCCTCTTCTAAAAAACATCATTTCAATTATATTCGGAAAAGCCTGCAAAGTCAAGCAGTTTGCTATCTTTTTCTTATTTTCCTTTCTTTCCTCACATCTTGTTATGAACAAAATACTTATCCACAACATGTGGATAAAACGTTGATAGAAAGTGGAAAAAATTCTGGAAAAAACAGAATTTTTTAATTTATCATTGATTAACAATAACATTTGGTATATTATTGATTATAGGATAAACTGCTTTTTACAGCCTTTTCACGGGAGATTACAATGACAAATTTGATTTTTGAAAAGTGGAACGATATTCTGGAACATGTCCGCAAAGAACATGAATTTTCTGATGTGTTCTGCGAAACATGGCTTTTTCCGCTGAAAATCCACAGCGTAGAAGATCATAGCATAAAAATTATTGCACCCATGGGCGATCAGATGATTACTTATCTGAACTCCAGGCTGAAAACTCCTATTTTTGTTGCTATCGCAGAATTTACCGGGAAAAAATATGAAGTATTGTTTATTACAGAAAAACAGGCAAAAGAGATGGATTCCGCTGTCTCTTCTTCCCCGGAACCTTCTGCAGAAAATCCGGCGTCCATCAGCATCAACCTGGAAAAAGCAAATATCAACGGAAAATATACCTTTGACACTTTTGTCGTAGGAAGCAACAATAAATTCGCACATGCAGCATCCGTAGCCGTGGCTGAGACACCGGGAAAAATCTACAATCCCCTCTTTCTCCATGGAGGCGTGGGACTTGGAAAAACCCACCTGATGCACGCCATTGCAAATTATATCTTAAAAGAAAATCCCAGCCGTAAGGTACTTTATGTAACCAGTGAATATTTCACCAACGAGCTGATTGAAACTCTGCGTGCAGGCGATCCCACCGGAATGACAAAATTCCGGGAAAAGTACCGGAACATTGATGTTCTGCTCATTGACGACGTACAATTTATCATAGGAAAAGAAAGTACCCAGGAAGAGTTCTTCCATACCTTCAATTCCTTATATAATGCCAACAAGCAGATTATTATTTCCAGTGATCGTCCCCCAAAAGATATTGAAACCCTGGAAGAACGCCTCCGCACCCGGTTTGAATGCGGACTGATTGCAGACGTATCTTCTCCTGATTTTGAAACAAGAATGGCCATCCTCCGGAAAAAAGAAGAATTGGAAGGCCATCGCATCGATGATACCATCATTACCTATATTGCAACCAATATAAAATCCAATATCCGGGAGCTGGAGGGAGCCTTCAACCGCTTAATCGCCCTTTCCACACTGGAAAAAAGACCCATCGACATGCAGCTGGCAGAAGAAGCCATCAAAGACATTATCTCTCCCAATGAACACAGAGAGGTAACGCCGGAGCTGATCATTGAAATTGTAGCCGAACATTTCCACGTGTCCCCGGCTGACATCAAAGGACGGAAACGGACAAACAACATTGTCTATCCCCGCCACATTGCCATGTACCTATGCAGGGAAAATCAAAATACCCTGGATGAAATCGGCGCTTCCATGGGCGGAAGGGACCACACCACTATTATGCACGGAGTAGACAAAATTACCAATGATATGCTGCATGACAGTTCTACCAAAAATTTAATAGATACCATACGGAAAAAAATCAATCCAAATTGAGAAATATTATAAACATTTCCACATGGATAACCTGTTGATAAAACTTACGGAACATTTTCCTTATTTTTACATGTGAACAACTTCACCTTCTTTTTCATGGTTATCCGGCACTTTTTCACACACTTTTCCTTGAAAGAAACACCCGTATTCTAAGGCTTAATACTTGTTTTCAACATATTCACAGCCCCTACGGAGAATACGACGGATTGTTTTATGTATTTATAGATCGCTTTTTGCGCCCCCCTGAAGGCACATGAGAGAAAGGAGCAGCATTCTATGAAATTTGTCTGTAAAAAATCGGATCTTTTAAAAGGTATAAATATTGTCCTGAAAGCGGTTCCCTCCAAAACCACGATGGCAATCCTGGAGTGTATCCTGATCGATGCTTCCGCAGAGAAGATTAAGCTGACTGCCAATGATATGGAGCTTGGCATTGAGACAGTAATTGAAGGAGATATTCAAGAAAGAGGAATTGTTGCCATTGATGCCAAAATCTTTTCCGAGATCATAAGGAAACTGCCGGACAATGATGTAACCATCGAAACAAATGCAGACTACAAAACAAAAATTACCTGTGAAAAAGCAAAATTTGATATTTCGGGAAAATCAGGGGAAGATTTTTCCTATCTTCCCTACATAGAAAAATCGGATTCTATTTCTGTGTCCCAGTTCAGCCTAAAAGAAATTATCAAGCAGACGATTTTTTCTATCTCGGACAATGAAAATAACAAAATGATGACCGGAGAGCTGTTTGAAGTAAAAGATAATATCCTCAAGGTAGTTTCTCTGGACGGCCACCGGGTTTCCATCCGCAATCTGGAATTAAAAGAAAGCTACGAACAAAAGAAAGTGATTGTTCCCGGAAAAACGCTGATAGAAATCAGCAAAATTCTTTCCGGGGAAATGGATGCTTTGGTGACGATTTTCTTTACCAAAAACCATATTGTTTTTGAATTCGATCAGACAGTAGTAGTTTCCCGCCTGATTGAAGGAGAATATTTCCGTATTGAACAAATGCTTTCCAGCGACTATGAAACAAAAGTACAGGTAAATAAAAAAGAGTTTCTAAACTGTATCGACCGGGCCACTCTCCTCATCAAGGAGGGAGACAAAAAGCCCATTATCATTCAGATTACAGACGGGGATATGAGACTGAAAATTACATCCGGCATCGGTTCCATGAATGAAGAAATCTTGATTGAGAAAGAGGGAAAGGATATTTTGATCGGATTCAATCCCAAATTTTTAATCGATGCCCTCAGAGTGATTGACGATGAGACGATTACCTTGTATCTGGTAAATCCCAAAGCTCCGTGCTTTATCCAGGATGATACCAAATCTTATATTTATCTGATTCTGCCTGTAAATTTCAACAGCGCAGCCGGTTAAAAGGTGTGAGACATCATGGAATCCATTCAAATACGAGACGATTTTATTAAACTTGGGCAGGCATTGAAACTTGCCGGGCTGGTGGAATCCGGCGTAGATGCCAAATTTGCCGTTCAGGACGGCTTAGTCCGGGTAAACGGAAAAACGGAATATCAGAGAGGAAAAAAACTCTACTCCGGCGATGTATTTTCCTATGACGGGCAGGATGTTAAAATACTATGATCATAAGGTCCATAGAGCTAAAGAATTTCCGCAGCTACCGGGAACTGAAGCTTTCATTTGATGAAAAGACCAATATTTTTTACGGGGATAATGCCCAGGGAAAAACCAACATTCTGGAAGCTGTCTATCTAAGCGGAACAACCAAATCCCACAGAGGAAGTAAAGATCGGGATATGATTTGTTTCGGGGAAGAAGAGGGGCATCTGCGGACCTTTATAAAAAAAGGTGAGATGGATTATCAGATTGATATCCATCTGAAAAAAAACAGGACAAAGGGAATTGCCATCAACGGCGTACCCATCCGCAAAGCCAGCGAGCTTTTCGGAATTGCCAATTTTGTATTTTTTTCTCCGGAAGATTTGGGAATTATCAAACAGGGTCCTTCGGAGAGAAGGCGGTTTCTTGATATGGAGCTGTGCCAGCTGGATCGGGTCTATCTGCACAATCTTGCCGGCTATAACCGGGTTCTGACACAGAGAAATAAGCTTTTAAAGGATTTCTATATCCGTGAAGATCTGAGAGATACCCTGGATATTTGGGACGATCAGCTGGCGGAATACGGATCAAAGATTATCGAAGGACGGGAAGCGTTTATCGGGCAGCTCAGTGAAATTGTCTATGAAATTCATCAAAATCTCACAGGCGGAAAAGAAAAGCTGCAGATTTCTTATGAAAAAAACAGTTCAAAAGAAGAACTTCGTTCCCGGATTGAACAGAACAGGGAGCGGGATTTGAGAATGAAGACATCCTCGGTGGGACCTCACCGGGATGACTTGCTTTTTCTGACAGATTCCGTGGATATCCGGAAATTCGGTTCCCAGGGACAGCAGCGCACGGCGGCTCTTTCCCTGAAATTGTCGGAAATTGAGCTGGTAAAAAAGATCATTCACGATACACCGGTTTTATTATTGGACGATGTATTGTCTGAATTGGATCAGAACAGGCAAAACTATTTGTTAAACAGTATTCATGATATTCAGACTATGATAACCTGTACAGGTCTGGATGAGTTTGTAAATCACAGATTTTCGATCAATAAAATTTTTAAAGTAATCGACGGATCTGCAGACAGTGAAAATTAGGGTTAGGAGGATCGGATATGAGTACAGAATACGGCGCAGATCAAATTCAGATTTTGGAAGGGCTGGAAGCAGTGCGGAAAAGGCCCGGCATGTATATCGGCAGCACCTCCGCCAGGGGACTTCATCATTTAGTTTATGAGATTGTAGACAATTCCGTAGATGAAGCCTTGGCAGGATTTTGTAAAAATATCCAAGTGATCATCAACCGGGATAATTCTATTACAGTCATCGATGACGGCCGCGGAATTCCGGTGGGCATCAATCACAAAGCAGGAATACCGGCTGTGGAAGTTGTTTTTACGGTTCTCCATGCGGGAGGGAAATTCGGCGGCGGCGGATATAAAGTTTCCGGCGGTCTTCACGGAGTGGGGGCTTCCGTGGTAAATGCTCTTTCCGAATGGCTGGAAGTGACGATTTACAGTGAAGGAAACATTTATCGGCAGCGCTATGAGAGAGGGCAGGTAATTTATAAGCTGAAAGTCGTCGGTACATGCGATCCCGAAAAGACAGGCACCACAGTAAGTTTCCTGCCGGACAAAGAAATTTTTGAAGAAACAATCTTTGATTACAATACGCTGAAAGTCCGCCTGCGGGAAATGGCTTTTTTGACAAAAGGCCTCAATATTATTCTTCGGGATGACCGGGAAGAACCTCAGGTAGTAAAGGAATTCTGCTATGAGGGCGGCATCAAAGAATTTGTAGAATATTTAAATAAATCTAAGACAGAGCTGTACGATTCTATGATCTATTGTGAAGGCATGGTCAACGACGTTTTCGTGGAGGTTGCCATGCAGCACAACGATTCCTATACGGAAAACTGCTACAGCTTTGTCAATAATATCAACACCCCGGAGGGCGGAACACACCTGACAGGTTTTAAAAATGCCCTGACTAAGACATTTAACGATTATGCCAGAAAAAACAAGCTGATAAAAGAAAACGACGCCAGTTTGAACGGAGAAGATATCCGGGAGGGACTGACTGCCATTATCAGTATTAAAATTGCAGATCCCCAGTTTGAGGGACAGACCAAGCAAAAGCTGGGAAACAGCGAGGCCAGGGGAGCGGTGGACAATGTAGTATCCGAACAGCTGATGATTTTCTTGGAACAAAATCCATCCGTTGCAAAACTCATTCTGGAAAAATCTATTCTGGCCCAGAGAGCCCGGGACGCCGCGCGAAAAGCCAGGGATTTGACGAGAAGAAAGACGGCTCTTGACGGAATGGCTCTTCCCGGGAAACTGGCGGATTGTTCCGACAAGAATCCGGAAAACTGTGAAATCTACATTGTAGAGGGAGACTCCGCAGGCGGATCTGCCAAGACAGCCCGTTCAAGAGCTACACAGGCAATTCTTCCCTTGCGGGGAAAGATTCTGAATGTAGAGAAAGCCAGACTTGATAAAATCTATGCAAATGCGGAGATCAAAGCCATGATCACGGCTTTCGGAACGGGAATTCACGAAGACTTTGATATCAGCAAGCTTCGTTATCACAAGATCATTCTGATGACGGATGCGGATGTGGACGGTGCCCATATCAGTACCCTGCTTTTGACTTTTATCTACCGGTTTATGCCGGATTTGATCAAAGAGGGATATGTCTATCTGGCACAGCCGCCCTTGTATAAGCTGGAGAAAAACCGGAAAATCTGGTATGCTTACAGCGATGAAGAATTGAATCAGATCCTTTTAGAAGTGGGAAGGGATCAGAGCAACAAAATTCAGAGATACAAAGGGCTTGGAGAGATGGACGCGGATCAGCTCTGGGAGACGACTATGGATCCGGAACGGAGAATTTTAAGACGCGTAACCATGGATGATGCGGATTCGGCAGAGATCGATTTGACGTTTACTACTCTCATGGGCGACAAGGTAGAGCCGAGAAGGGAATTTATTGAAACCAACGCCAAATATGTAAAGAACCTGGATATTTAAATGGCAGCCTGATAACTGCGGAACTTGAAATAGGAGATAGAAGATGGATGATAAGATCTTTGATAAAATTCACGACGTGGATTTGAAAAAGACAATGGAAGACTCCTACATCGATTACGCCATGAGCGTAATTGCCGCCCGTGCGCTTCCCGATGTGCGGGACGGTTTAAAACCGGTGCAGCGCAGGGTATTGTATTCCATGATAGAGCTGAACAACGGGCCGGATAAACCGCACCGGAAATGTGCCCGTATTGTGGGTGATACCATGGGTAAATATCATCCCCATGGAGACAGCTCCATCTATGGGGCTTTGGTTAATATGGCCCAGGAGTGGTCTACCAGGTATCCGCTGGTGGACGGCCACGGAAATTTCGGTTCTGTAGACGGCGACGGCGCCGCAGCTATGCGTTATACAGAGGCCCGCTTAAGCAAAATCTCTATGGAAATGCTGGCGGATATCAATAAAAACACGGTGGATTTTGTACCGAACTTTGACGAGACGGAGAAGGAGCCTACGGTTCTGCCCTCCCGTTACCCCAATCTCTTGGTAAACGGTACAACCGGTATTGCCGTAGGTATGGCGACCAACATTCCCCCCCATAACCTGCGGGAGGTTATCAAGGCGGTGGTAAAACTGATTGATAACCGGATTTTGGAAGATCGGGACACTGCCATTGAAGAAATCCTGAAAATTATTAAGGGACCGGATTTCCCAACGGGAGCGGAAATTCTGGGAACCAGGGGGATCGAAGAAGCTTACCGGACGGGAAGAGGTAAGATTCGTGTCCGCGCCGTAACCAACATTGAGACGATGGCCAACGGAAAGAGCCGCATTGTGGTAACGGAGCTTCCCTATATGGTCAATAAGGCCCGTTTGATTGAGAAGATTGCGGATCTGGTAAAGGAAAAACGTATAGACGGCATTACGTATATCGGCGACGAATCCAGCCGGGAGGGGATGCGCATCAACATTGAACTTCGCAAAGATGCCAATGCCACTGTGATTTTAAACCAGCTTTATAAGCATACCCAGCTGCAGGATACGTTCGGCGTCATTATGCTGGCGCTTGTGAACAATCAGCCAAAGGTACTGAACCTTTTGGATATGCTCAAATACTATCTCCTTCACCAGGAGGATGTGGTAACCCGGCGGACGAAATATGAGCTGAACAAGGCGGAGGAGCGGGCCCATATTTTAAAAGGTCTCTTGATTGCCCTGGATAATATTGATGAGGTAATCCGTATAATCCGCGGTTCCAGATCTACGCAGATTGCCAAGGAAGGGCTGATGGAGCACTTTGCCCTGGATGATGTGCAGGCTCAGGCTATTGTAGATATGAGACTCCGCACGCTCACCGGTTTGGAGCGGGAAAAGCTGGAAGCAGAGTACCAAAATCTGATGGAGCAGATTGAATATTTGAAGTCTATCCTGGCAGATGAGAAAAAGCTTCTGGGCGTGATCCGGGAGGAAATCCTGATTATCTCGGAAAAATATGGAGACGAGCGCAGGACGCATATCGGTTATGATGAGTTTGATCTTTCCATGGAAGATTTGATTCCGGAAGAGGATACCGTAATCACCATGACAAACCTGGGATATATCAAGCGCATGACGACGGACAATTTCCGCAGCCAGAACCGCGGAGGCAAGGGCATCAAAGGAATGCAGACCATCAATGAAGACTATATTGAGGATCTGATGATGACGACGACTCATCATTACCTGATGTTCTTTACCAATACGGGTAAGGTTTACCGGCTGAAAGCTTACGAAATCCCCGAAGCGGGACGGACTTCCAGAGGAACTGCCATTATCAACCTTTTATCCCTGCAGCCGGGAGAGAAAATTACGGCGGTAATTCCTATTCGGGATTACGACGACGGCAAGTATCTCTTTATGGCTACGAAAAACGGGCTGGTGAAAAAGACCTCCATCCTGGATTATGCCAATGTGCGGAAAACCGGACTTCTGGCTATTAATCTGCGGGACGGAGACGAGCTGATCGAAGTTAAATATACAGACAACGATCAGGACATTTTCTTGATTACAAAGTTTGGAATGTGTATCCGGTTCCATGAGACGGATGTAAGGCCTACCGGACGGACTTCTATGGGTGTTATCGGCATGAATCTGACAGATCAAGACGAGGTAGTAGCCATGCAGGTACACACCCAGGGAGAATATCTTCTGGTAGTATCGGAAAAGGGCCTTGGAAAGCGTACTTTCATGCGTGAATTTACGGCGCAGAACCGGGGCGGAAAAGGCATTAAATGTTATAAGATCACGGAAAAAACGGGAAATGTAATAGGAGCAAAAGCTGTCTGTGAAGAAAACGAGGTTATGCTTATCACAACGGAGGGAATCATTATCCGGATTCCCTGCAGCGGAATTTCCATTGTAGGAAGAATCGCATCCGGTGTGAAGCTTATGAATGTGGATTCCGAAAATGTAACGGTAGCCAGCATTGCAAAAGTGCGGGAGCAGATGAGTAAAGAGGATCTGGAAGAAGAGGAAGATCCGGAACGTGAAAATATTGAATAACAATAAAAAAACATTGAAATTCAATAAATAATATGGTAAGATGCAGGTATCTCAAAGGAGGAGATGCCTGCATCTTTTTTTTATATCCCGCAGGTATACAAGAGCGGAGGAGAATTTGTATGAAATGGATCAATGTGGCAAAGATAACAAAGTGGATTTTAGACTTTATGTTTTATGCAGGAATTGCGGCTTGCTTCACCCTTCCTTTTTCTTTGAGATTTATTGGAAAATTTTTTCCGCACTATGAAATTTTTTACGTTCCTATGCTGATTCTCTTTTTCATTTCCGGAGTATTTGCCATTCTAATTATTTTGGAGCTGCGCTGTATGTTCCAGACAGTTCTGGAAGGAGACTGCTTTGTGAAAGAAAATGTGAAGAGCCTGGAACGGATGGCCGTGTACAGCTTTTTTATTGCCGTAGTGAGCGGAGCCAGGCTTGCCATTGTAATTACGCCGGCTACTCTGGTGATTATTCTAATCTTTGTGATAGCCGGACTTTTCAGCAAAGTGCTGTCAAAAGTTTTTGATCAGGCAGTGACGTATAAGCTGGAAAATGATCTGACCATATAACGGAGGTGGGAAGATGCCAATAGTGATTAATTTAGATGTTATGATGGCGAAACGAAAGATCGGACTTACGGAGCTGGCGAAAGAAGTGGATATTACCATGGCCAATTTGTCTATTCTAAAAAACAATAAAGCCAAAGCCGTCCGTTTCACAACACTGAATGCCATCTGCAAAGCTTTGGACTGCCAGCCGGGAGATATTCTGGAATATGTGGAGGAGCAGGAAAAATGAGCAGGTGACAAACCAGGGAAACTATACTATAATTACTTTACATTGCTTTAATTTACCCTCAGTGGACAGGGGGAGACAAATGATAGATGGAATTTTAGGCCTGGGAAAGCGGGCAGTTCTCTGGTTATCCATATGTTTGCTGGGCTTTCTTACTCTGGTCAGCCTTGTCAGTACCTCTTATTTCAATGCGGAGACCTCTTTTGGCGAGCATCCCCAGTACCGGACGGATTCATGGATTTTGAATCTGTTATTTTTGGCGGCGTTTTTTGCGGTTTTGTATGCGGCGGACCGCAGATTTCATTTGGATCGGCTTCCTACAAATATGCTGGCTGCGGCTGCGGTTCTTTTTGTGGCGGGCGTCAGTATTTTATGGATTGAAACGAGCTATACTTACCCGGAAGCAGATCAGAAAGCCGTATCCTGGGTGGCCTGGCTGGCTTCCCGGAATGATTATCTTTTCTTCCGCCCCGGAAAATATATGCAGGTATATCCGAACCAGCTGGGGCTGGTTGCTATCTTGGAAGCTTTGTACCGGATAACAGGGGAAGAGAATTGGAAAGCTTTTATGTATCTGACAGCTATTTCCAATGAAAGCGCCGTTTATCTTTTGTATCGGATTACAGACAGGCTCTTTTCAAAAAAACAGATTACCCATTTGGTGCTGCTGTTGTCTGCGGGCTGTATGCAGATCATGCTTTATTCCACCTTTCTCTACGGTATTACCTTGGGACTGTCTTTGTCGCTGGCATCCTTTTACTTTCTTCTGAAAGCTTTGGATGGACAGGGTAACAGGGGAAATTTTCTTTGTTTTGCTTTCCTGTCCGCCGTTTTTATGGGAGCTTCCATTCTGGTAAAAAACAATTACAGTATCGTTTTGGTGGCCTTGGTGCTCTTCCTCCTTTACAAAGGATTGGAAAAGCGGAGCCGCAAGCCGGCCTGCGTTGCTTTGATGCTGCTTGTGGTGTGTCTTCTCATGGGAAAATCACTTACAGCCTTTTATGAAGCCCGCTCCGGCATAGAGATCGGAAGCGGTATGCCGAAAACCCTGTGGATTGCCATGGGAATGCAGGAAGGGGAACGGGCGGAAGGCTGGTACAACGAGTTTAACTACAACACGTTTCTGGAAACGGGCTGTGATACCGAAAAGAGCGATGCCATAGCCAGAGAATCCATCAAAAAATCTCTTCAATATTTCCGGGAACATCCGGCGTATGCGCTCCGGTTTTATTATAAAAAGACAGTCTCCCAGTGGAATGAACCTACCTATGCGGCTCTCTGGGTGAACCAGTTTCACAGAGGAGATTTTTCTAAGATTGTCCAGAGCATTTATGAGGGGAAGCTGTACATGGTTTTTCACGAGTATATGAATCTCTACCAGAGCTTGATTTTTGCCGCAGTCTTTGCCTGTCTTTTGATCCGGCGGAAATCCTGGAGTATGGAGCAGCTGTTTTTTCTAATTGTAATTTTAGGCGGTTTTTTCTTTCACACCATCTGGGAAGCAAAATCCCAATATATATATCCCTATTTTATCATGCTGCTGCCCTGTGCGGCAGCCGGAATTTCCGACGTGTGCGGGGTGATGGAAGAGAAAATCCGGATACCCGCAGGGGGATGGAGGAGGAAACAAGATGAAAAGTAACATATCCCAGAGGGTAAGTTTTTTAGCTCTGGCTCTGGCTCTTCCGGCTGCTGCAGTTTTTTGCTGGCTGGTCATGAGGGTTCTTTATCAAAGGATGCCGCAATATGATGAGTTTGTTACAGGATATACCACATGGACTGCTTATTTTAAATCCGGGGATATGACTCTTGCTTATCTGGTCATCGGCGGAGTGCTGGTTTTGTACGCGGCTTTTGCACTGTTTTTTAAACTACTCTCCCAGAAAGTGACGGCACTTGGGAAAGATCTGGATCAGAAGAAGGAATATTCTTCCCTAAGCCTGGAGAGATGCCAGAGACTGGAAACGATTTTGTTTCTGATCCTATTTTCCCAGTTCAGCCTGGCCGGAATCCTGAAATGTCTGCAGCTTTCGGGAGCAGATTTTTTTGCGGATGCCAAAAGGATGGGGCAGATTCTGTGGGTGTGTCAGATAGGTACGCTTGCGGCCTGCCTTGATTTGGGATACTTTTATTTCCGGGGAGAGAAACAAAACAAGATGAAATGGGCTCTGGAATTGAGCCAGCTTTTTCTTCCCCTTTGTTTTCTGTGGATTGCCCGCTATGAGTACGTAAAAGACGGAATGGTAATTACACAGTATGATTCCGTGAAAATGAAACTGGCAGCAGGGGCTGCGGCAGTAATTCTGATTGTATACAATGGCTACCGGATCTTTTTTCGGAACCGGAACCGACTAGAAGCCGGAATTTATCTGAGCAGTTTTCTTTCCCTGGCTGTGTTTGCTTCTTATACTCTTCCCCGGGGAACCATTTCCGGATCCCCTCTGGAAATGTATCATTATGGGGAGCTTTCCGGTCCCCTGCACCAGCTTTTGAAGTTCGGTACGGTTCCCTACCTGGATACCATGCCCATTCACGGAGTCTGTGATTATTTCCAAGCCGGAATTTGGTATGTCTTGTTTGACGGAACTTACGCTTCTTTTGAGGCAGCCATGGTTATAGGCTGTGTGGCGATCGCTTTGATTACGGCAGCCGTATACTATTATTTTGTGGACAGCCGCCTGGCCGGACTGCTCTGCATTCTTTTGTTCTCCCTGTTCGGAGACAAATATTATTATGTGCGCTGGGCTTTTGCCCTTCCCTTTATCCTGATTGTTTTTTCCGGCAGAATAAGAAAAAATTTTCCCAAGCTTCTGTGGTGCTGGACCTTTATTTCCATTCTTTCTATTGCCTGGAATCCCTCCATCGGAGGAGCCTGTGCCCTGGCTGCCCTTCCCATGGTGCTGTATGAAGGGATTCATGAAAAGGGATGGAAAGTCTTCCTGGGTCTGAAAGAAAAAGAAGTGCAAAAGGAGATTCTGCCCTTTTATATCCCTCTTTTGATACTGGGTATCTGTTTTATCCCCATGTTTTTTGCCATTCTCCGTTATATTGTGGAAAACTCGGCGGCAATTTTGGAAACTACGGGGGATATTCTGATGGAGGAGCTGAATTCGCCCTTTGTCTGGTACGCCACCTTTGGTTTTGTCTTTCCCCTGGCTGCTTCCTGCTATTTTCTGGCCGGACGAAGGGGGGAGGAAAAGAAGACTGCCGTGTATGCCTTTTTATTTCTCGTTCTTTTTAACGGGATTATTGTCCGCTATACCTTTGTGAGAACCCAGTTTGGAGAGCGGGGTATTATTGTCACCTGTATCTGCAGCCTGTTCCTGATCCTTATGATCTTTCTGCCCTATCTGAAAGAACACCGATCTGTGAGCCTAACCCTGATTACGGCGTTTCTCTTTTTCTCTGCCGCTTGGTTTAAGGGTTCCAATCTCCTTTCTCTGCCGGGCAAAGTCTTTTTAAGAGAGGAGATTCCAAAGGAGTATGTCTATGCCCCTGCGGAAGAGACAGGAATTCCGGGGCTTGGGGATATTTACATTACCCAAGAACAGAAAACGGAATTGATGAATCTCAACGAGCTGGCCAATGATTTGGGAAAAGAATACCAATTTGTAGATATGACCAATCAGCTTGCCCACTATAACATATTAGATAAAAAGGTCCTTCTTCCTTTCAGCAGTACCTATAATACCAACAACAAGGTTATGCAGACCAGGGCCGTGGAGGTATTGAAGGAATTACAGCCGGAAATTGTTGTGGTATGGCCTGCCTGGGAACACGACTCCGGTGCTTTGAGCACCCGGAATTACTATCTCTATCAATATCTGGCAGATCACTATGTGCCCTGCAGATACAAGAATATTATATTCCTGACCAACAATTCCCGGATTCGGGAAGAATTTGAACCTGCAGATGCGGAGTTTGCCGAAATTATGCACAAGGAACGGCTGAAAAAACTCCCGGCTGCCTGGGGGAATGAATATCTGGAAGAAAACGAAACCAGAGATCTGGATTTGAATTATTCCCTTGTGGATACGAATGCAGAGAAGCTGGGAGATAACCGGTACCAAATGACGGCAGAAGAAAATTACTTTCTGTACGCTTTTGAGGAGTCTGTGAAGGGATCTGAAATTCCATTTTTGCGGATTTGCGTGGAAGATTTGAGCGGTTCCGGGGAACCCTTGTCCTTTGAAGGCGTTCTTTATTTTATGGATGAGGGAAAGGGATTAAAGGAAAGCAGGCGATTTATCTATGACGGCGGAGAGGGAGAATTTCTCATTCCCCTCACGACAAGTCCCTACTGGAGTTATTCGGACTCTATCCGGACTGTTATGGCGGATTTTATCAGCGGCAGCCTGGAGGGAAAGGAAGTGTCTGTCCGGCTGGAATTTGAAGGGCGAAGGGAAGGAGATCTCACATGAAACGAATACTTTTGATGGTGCTGTATAACTTGCCGTTTGTGCCATACTGGTGGTTTCAGCTCTGTTATTATGCAGGACACACGGATCAGATCCCGGAAGATAAAAAATATGCACTTTTGAAAAAGATTACGGTTCACGCCAACCGGGGAGGGCGGGTAAAGATTAAGGTTTACGGAAAAGAACATATTCCTCAGGAAAGAGGGTTTATGTTTTTTCCCAATCATCAGGGATTGTTTGATGTCCTTTCTATCATTGAAGCCTGCGACGTACCTTTTTCCGTGGTGGCAAAAATCGAAGTAAAGGATATTTTGTTCTTAAAGCAGGTATTTGCCATCTTGAAAGCAAAATTTATGGATCGGTCGGATGTGCGTCAGAATATGAAAATTATCCAGTCTGTTACGGAGGAAGTGAAGGGGGGCAGGAATTATCTGATTTTCCCGGAGGGGACCCGTTCAAAAAAGGGAAACCAAGTGGGAGATTTCAAGGGCGGAAGTTTTAAAAGCGCTATGAATGCGAAGTGTCCCATTGTGCCGGTAGCTATGCTGAATTCTTATCAGGCATTTGACACCAACAGCATTCATCCGGTTACGGTGCAGGTACATTTCCTCAAACCCATTCCTTATGAGGAATATAAGGGAATGAAGTCTACGGAGATTGCCGAGAAAGTGAAGAAACAGATTGTGGAGACTATTGAGAAATATAAGTAATAGGGATTACATCCGCCTGCAGGAAGCTTGATGCCTGCAGGCGGTTTCGTTTACAGGGAAGCGGCAATCTCGTCAATGAGTTGCAGCTCTTCGGAAGAAAAGGGAGCACAGCCAAGGACCTTTAAATTTTCCAGGATCTGTTCCGGTTTGGAGGCTCCAATCAAAACACTGGTAACAGGTGCGTCTTTGAGCACCCAGTTCAGGGCCGTCTGCGCCAGGGTTTCTCCCCGCTGCAGGGCCAGATTCCGCAGCTTTTGGATAGCGGCCATTTTTTCCTCTGTCAGCATACTGCTGTTTAAAAATCTTCCGTCTGTCCGGATCCGGCTGTCTATTGGAATTCCGTTCTGGTAACGATCTGTCAGAAGTCCCTGTTCCAGAGGCTTAAAGGCGATAATTCCCTTGCCTTTTTGAAGGGCAGCTTCTTTGAGGCCGTTTTGTTCGATGGTCCGGTTGAGCATATTGTAAGCATTCTGGTTTAAGACAAAGGGACAGTGCAGATCTTCTAATATGGCGCAGGCCCGTTCCATGGAGGGCCCGTCGTAGTTGGAGAGACCGGCATAGAGTGCCTTGCCGCTTTTGACGGCCTGATCCAAAGCTCCCATGGTTTCCTCCAGCGGAGTATCCGGATCCATGCGGTGATGATAGAAAATATCAACATACTCAAGACCCATCCGGGAGAGGCTTTGGTCAAGGCTGGCCAGCAGATACTTCCGGCTTCCCCAGTTTCCGTAAGGGCCTTCCCACATGTCAAATCCGGCCTTGGTACTGATGATCAGCTCGTCCCGGTAGGGCATGAGATCTTCTTTTAAAATCCGGCCGAAATTTTTCTCGGCGCTTCCGGGGGCGGGGCCGTAGTTGTTGGCCAGATCAAAGTGGGTTATGCCATGATCAAAAGCCGTAAAAAGAAGCCGGCGCATGGTTTCGAAAACGGCCGTGTCCCCGAAATTATGCCACAGTCCCAGGGAAACCGCGGGCAGTTTCAGGCCGCTGGCGCCACATCTTTTGTATTGCATGGATGTATAACGGTCAGTACTTGCAGAATACATGAAATGCCTCCTTTTCGTATATTGTATCTTTTATTATTATAATGGATTTTACAAAGATAAGAAAGCATTTCCCAAGAAGTTTCCCAAAAAGCATTGACAAGATCCCGGGGAAATGTTATTTTTTTATTACTTATACGACTGACGGAAGTGGAGAGAACCACAGGGAGTATAAGACTGGAGAGCCGACCGTCTGGGCAACTGCATGCTTGGACTGTCGCTTTTTTTGTTCCGAAAACAAATAGGGTAAAGGAGAACAGCATATGGAAATGATTTCGTTGGCACAGGAACTTAAGAAAAATTCCTATCCGGGAAGAGGCATTATTCTGGGACGTTCAGAGGACGGCACAAAGGCCGCCGCCGCTTATTTCATTATGGGAAGAAGTGAGAACAGCAGGAACCGTATCTTTGCAGAGGATGGGGAAGGCATCCGCACTCAGGCCTTTGACCCTTCAAAACTGACGGATCCCAGCCTGATTATTTATGCCCCTGTGCGGGTCCTGGGAAATAAGACCATTGTGACCAACGGGGATCAGACAGATACGGTATATGCGTGTATGGAAAAGGGTATGACCTTTGAAGAATCTCTCCGCACCAGGGAATTTGAACCGGATGCCCCCAACTATACGCCGCGGATTTCAGGAATCATGGAGATTGAAAACGGAGTTTACAGCTACTCCCTGTCTATTTTAAAAAGCAATCAGGGAAACCCAAAAGCCTGCAACCGCTACACCTTTGCCTATGAAAACTGTCCCGCAGGGGAAGGACATTTTATCCATACCTACCAGTGCGACGGAAATCCGCTTCCTAGTTTTGAGGGAGAACCGAAGCTGGTGGCGGTTCCCAATGATATAGAAAAGTTTACCAACATGCTGTGGCTGAACCTGAACGAAGAAAATAAGGTATCCCTCTTTGTGCGTTACATTGATATTGCAGCAGGCAGTTATGAAACCAGAATTGTAAATAAGAACCAGTAAGGTTACCCGGCAGTCAGATAGGAGGAAAATCGGACATGAAAGAATTGGAATTAAAATACGGATGCAACCCAAATCAGAAACCTTCAAGAATTTACGTGGCGGACGGATCGGAACTGCCGATTACAGTTCTTAGCGGAAAGCCGGGATATATCAATTTTCTGGATGCCTTTAACGGCTGGCAGCTGGTGAAAGAGTTAAAGGAGGCTTCGGGACTTCCGGCAGCCACATCCTTTAAGCATGTGTCTCCGGCCGGAGCTGCTGTGGGTCTTCCGCTTGACGATACCCTGAAGAAAATTTACTGGGTGGAGGATATGGGCGAATTGTCTCCCCTGGCCTGTGCTTATGCCAGAGCCAGAGGCGCGGACCGCATGTCCTCTTTTGGAGATTTCATTGCTTTATCGGATATCTGTGACAAAGATACGGCATCTCTTATAAAAAGAGAGGTTTCCGACGGCGTAATTGCTCCCGGTTATACGGAAGAGGCTTTGGAAATTTTGAAGGCCAAGAAAAAGGGGAATTACAATGTGATTCAGATCGATCCGGCTTACCGCCCGGCACCGCTGGAACATAAGGAGGTCTATGGAATTACCTTTGAACAGGGCCGTCAGGAGCTCCCTATCAACGACGAACTTCTGTCCAAGGTTGTGACAGAAAATAAAGAGCTTTCCCCGGAAGCGAAACGGGATTTGAAAATTTCTCTCATTACCTTAAAATATACCCAGTCGAACTCCGTATGTTTTGTAAAAGACGGACAGGCCATCGGAATCGGAGCGGGCCAGCAGTCCCGTGTCCACTGCACCCGTCTGGCCGGACAGAAAGCAGACAACTGGTTTTTGCGCCAGAGCCCGAAAGTGCTGGGCCTGCAGTTTGTGGAAGGTATCGGCCGGGCGGACCGGGACAATGCCATCGACGTTTACATCGGGAATGAATACATGGATGTTCTGGCGGAAGGCGCATGGCAGCGTATCTTCAAGGTAAAGCCTGAAGTATTCACAGAGGAAGAGAAGCGGGCATGGCTTAATCGGATGTCGGATGTTACCGTGGGATCGGATGCGTTCTTTCCTTTCAGCGATAATATCGAACGGGCCAAAAAAAGCGGTGTAAAATATATCGCACAGCCGGGCGGATCGGTCCGTGATGATTTGGTCATTGAAACCTGCAACAAATACGGAATGGTGATGGCATTTACGGGAATCCGGCTGTTTCATCATTAATTTAGAAGAAGGGGGTGCTGTGTGGGCGCCCTCTTTTCCGTTTTTGGGTTTAAGAAAAAAATGGTTGACAAATAGAAATCCTTTTAGTATAATTACTTCTGCGTCATAGGTGACGTGAAAAAAGAATATCGTTTGAAAGAACTTTAGGAGAAATACTCAAGAGGCTGAAGAGGCGCCCCTGCTAAGGGTGTAGGTCGTGAATAACGGCGCGAGGGTTCAAATCCCTCTTTCTCCGTTCTTTTTCAAAAGATATTTTTTTTGCCCTCATTAGTCATTGACAAGAGAGGGACGAGATGATATAATGTAATTCCAACACGCAAGTGATGGAAATTGTTCTCAAAATAGTACAAAAAAGGTATTGACAAAGAGAGAACAAACATGGTATTATATCAAAGTTGCGTGTCAAGCGCAACGAACACGAACCTTGATAACTAAACAGTGTAAAACCTTGAAAATTCAAAGAGGAAAGCAA
>ERZ777305.1429-NODE-1429-length-28461-cov-6.587446_pt1 | contig 28461 bp, 27 predicted proteins | sample MGYA00374965_ERZ777305 | MGnify/ENA primary metagenome ERZ777305 (study PRJEB29328, sample SAMD00013331) | mouse gut metagenome | study: EMG produced TPA metagenomics assembly of the Metagenome analysis of fecal microbiota from mouse which was promoted... | reverse complement strand
GCCGCCTTCTTCGCCGCCGCCTTCTTCGCCGCCGCCTTCTTCGCCGCCGCCTTCTTCGCCGCCGCCTTCTAGCGGACTACTAGTTACTGTTCCCACAGGATTCATATCACCGCTCGTCACATTCACTGTGCCAGTACCATCTGTCACAGCTGTCACTTGGCCATCCGCCACTGTTGCCGTCGTTCCATCATTGGATTCGTAACTACTAGTCCCATCGCCATTATCTACGATTTCTGGCACCACATTAGCAGTCTGATTTACGGTATTATTCACACCCTCCGCTTGCAAACCATGTTGCATACCAGCAATCAAGTTCTGAGCATTCTTTTGAATGATCGTTTCCTCTCCAGGTTTCTCACCTTCGGTTTCTTCATTATTTTGAACTTTATCAGGGTCAGTCCCTAAATCAGTATAAACTGTCTCCGTCGTCGTTGTTCCATCCTCACGCTCGGTCGTCACAATCGTAGCAATACCTACATTTTCATGCTCAATATTGTTTTCATCCGTAAACGGCACACGCACCACATAACTATCAGCATACATATTCACTTGGCCACCACATCCCAAGTTCAAATCAATCACCTCATGATTGCCACTAGCATAAGCCACATCAATCTGTACCTGCCAATTACCATCACGCTGCTTCACATCTGTAGCAACTTGAATATCACCAGGCTTATCAACTTTTTCTGCATCAAAAGGCTTCACATAAAATGTTCGTTCAAGACCATATTCTCGATAAACATTAACATTTGTGTTCTCATTATGTAATGCAATGTTTAAAGCAGCCGCTAATTTCTTCTGCAAATCACCACCACCATCAGCCAACATTGCATCCATAACCGCCTGAGCCCGCTCGGCTACATTTTCATTAGTCACAACAGCCTCATCCACACCGCATGCCCGCAACAGCTCCGGCATCGCCGCAGTCGTCGAAGCCAACTGATACGGCAACTCAATATTATTTTGCATCAAGGCATTGACTAAAGCCTCCCTATCATCTTTCAAATCGGCAATACTAGCCGCAAAACTATTTCCATGGCGCGCCTCATCGTCATATTTTGCCATGTCCATAATCATACCGCTCGACGTTACAAAACTACTTTCCCGATCTGCAATTCCTTCATACAAAGCGACGCCTTCAGCTAGCAAATCATGCTTTGAATAGTCTATTTCTCCGCCCATCAAGTCCTCAGCCGACATGCCTAGAGATTCTGCCACGGAGTTGGCAGAATCTCCGGTTAAACCGGATTGCTCTAAAATCTTCACAACTTGTTGATCATTCTCAGCACTGTCCGCGCCTTCCAATTCAGCAGCATACGCTGTACTATCACCATTGAATGCTGTCGCCGCAACTACACCAGAACTAGTTAATGCTAAAGTGAGAGCCAGAACCAAAGTCGCCTTGCGCGCAACCTTCTTTAATGACTTTCTACCTTTTAGTCCATTCCCAAGCTTAGAAAGTAATCGCTCTCTGTTCTCTGGTGGCAATTCTGGGTCACCAAACCGATTCTTATTCGGGTTCCTCGATTCTTCTTCTGCCCACTTGTGTAACCTGTCATAATACTCTTTCTCTGCTTGTTTTTCAGCGTCAATTCTCGCTTTTTCTGCCTGCTTCTCAGCATAAATCTTTGCCACTTCTGGATCTAATCTACCCGGAGTAACCTCCTTAGCCCAATTGCTCAAAGCCTCCCTGTATTCGCGCTTACGCTGCTTCTCCTCCGGAGTTTCTTCAACCATCTGCCGCTTTTCCGCCTTAGACTTTCTAAACCATCCCCATCTCGACGCGCCTGCAGCTTCTGCTGCCTTCGCCACCTCATCATCCGAAGCCGCTTCACCCTTCGGCGTTGACGCAAATCCACTCTGCATCGCCTGTTCCGCCTGCCACTGTTCTAATTGCTCCACTTCATGCAAATCACTCAGTAACAAATTCTTCACTTCGTCACTTAAGCTATTGCTAGTTCTCACTATATTGCCAATCTCCTCCCGACGCTTCAAAAATCGCTCTCTATAATCCGGTGCATTCACATCCAAACTTGCAACCATCAATTTTGCCGGCTTCTCTTTTTCATCTTCGTGCGTTTCCGACTTTGGTTCGGCTTCCGGTTCTGGCTCACCTTCTTCTTCTCTTTCGTCTTCCGGTTCCACTGCCTCTTCTTCAACATTATCATCACCTGGCTGCTTATCAAAATACCCCACCAGCTTCATTGAAACCGGAGTCATATTCTCCTCATCCGTCTTCAAAACGCCAACCATCTCTGCTTCACGCATTGCTTGCCTCAAATCATCTTCCGTCAGCAAAATCCGCGCATACATCACTTCTTTTTCTTCTTTTGTCTTGCTATTGACAGTCGCGTTCCATTCAACCCGCTCTTGCTCCCCTTCCTTCATCAAAGCTTGAATTTTTTCATCATAGAACCGCAAAACCTCATCCGGCGATTTCCCATCCAAAAGCCGAATTACCTCATTTTGCAATCTCTCCAATGACTCGTCCGAAATCGTGTTCCCATAGCGGTCCTTGTTTACGCTCGCCTTCATTACTCGCGCAATCTTGTCTCTAATTTCCCCCTCTGTCAACCGCGTCTCGGCTTCACCCTCTATGACACCAATAGCCTTCCTTCCGAGAGCCTCCTCAAGCCGCCTTCTCTCTTCATCCGAAACATTCTCCCCACTATTTCCCCCAACAAAATTTTCTGGACTCCCTACCATCTTACTCCTCCCCCACCGTACTATTCAAAAACGCGTTTCTAAACTCCACCATTGCCTGCTCCGCTGCTTTCGTAAAGTCCGCACCAGAGCTCTCAAAAAACGCATCTAGCTCTTCGTCACTCGCCCCATTGTCCACCAATTTTTCCAATTCCAACAACTGCGCATCACTCAATGTCCGAAGCATCGCCTGCTCAATCTGCTCCTCCACTTTCACTCGCAAATTCTTACGCAATTCTTCCTGCTGCTCGGCACTCATCACACCCAAGCCCTTGTCGGCCATCATCTTGTCCACAAAAGTGTTGATAAATCTAGTTTGAGTAGGTTTTATTTCTGGCATCCAAATACCTTTCTACATGACTTTTCTTCAATTTACCACAAGCACTTTTATCTGTCAACTTTTCAAGCCGTCCAAAGTTTTTTGTGATGGGTATTCTACTACCGTATCGTCGTCCATATTCTGTCTTTCTTCTTCCTCAGCTATCCACTTTAAGTAAGTCTCCGAGTCAATCGTCTGTCTCAAACGCTCTTCATAGTTCGATAGCTCCGTCAACAACTGTTCATAAGTCTGTTTCATTTTTTCATATAGCTGTTTCCGTATCCCTGGCAAACTTTTGAGTTTCTCCTCCGCCGATTGCCCACGATTCAAAATCCCTTCAGAATACAACAATTCCATCGCAATCTCCCCATTACGCCGAGCCTCAGAATCACCAATTTCGGTTCTATCTAGCTCCAAGCCCGCCGCTTTCTGCCTATCACCTTCCTCAAAATCCTTTCTATTAGCCATAAACAACGCTTGCATGCTCACCAACATCGCCTTCACGACATTCATCTTCTGAATCATATCCGACTTTATCGGATCATAGTCCTCCAACACGCTCGTTCTCTCCTCAAACATCCGTACCGCCTTACCAATCAGGCCAACAATTTCCTCAACTATCTCCTGTTCGCTCATTGCGGCCTCCGCGGTAATCTCATCCTTGCTTACGATCGCATTATCCTCAGAATCCACAACCTCAGCCCCTGCTACTGGCACCACATTTGCCAAAGCCGTCGTCGCCTGTTCCTTCTGCCTCATAAACGGCTCCCTGTGCCTCAACTTCCGCCACGCTCTCTGTACAATCCCTGCTGGCACACGCTCCGCCACCGTTGTAACCGGTTTTTCTCCAGACTCTATATCATCCATCGTCACTATCGGCGCCGGCGCTTCTACAATCTCAGCCTCGCCAGGTTTCAATTTAACTATTGGCGCTTCGCCTGCATTTTCCTCAGCTTCCTCAACCTTCTCTGGCTCCCTCTCCTCTTTCAAACGTTCCATCTCTTTTTGCGCCTGAGTATTTTCCGGCTCACTTGCCGCCCACCAAGCCACGCTCTCCTTGTCACTCAAATCATCACCCTCTACTTGCCCAACCAAGCCTTCATCATAAATTCGCTCCAAATCCCCCCGCATCTCGTAATAAGCCTGATGTAACAATTTCTCGTCCCAGCCTTTTTTCAACTTCCGCTCACCTTTATGGTTCACCTTTGCCTGTGCAATCAAATTTGCTTCTTGCTCCGCCAAACCCCGCAAAGCCACCTTCGTCGCCATCTCAGCCCGCGCTTGCACTCCTGCTTCACTCAAATCTGGCAATCGTTCTCTTATAATTTCACTTGCCTTCTCCATCAGCACATCAATCTTGGGCGTCGAGTAATAGTCCATCGGGATCTCCTCATCTACCCACCACTTCTCTTCCAATCCCCGCCAATACTCTTCCGGCGTTCCCGCCATACTTTCTTGCCACGCATCCAAATTTTCACGCACAGCAACGTCCCTAAGCCCCTCCACTGCTTCATCTTCAATCTCAAAACTCTTCTCAGTCTCTGGTATTTCATCTGTCATTCTACTTAGAGCTTCCGCCCCCAAATCCTGCACCGAAGCAAAATCAAAAGCCTCGCCTTCCGGCACATAATTTTCCAGATACTGGGGCGCCATTTTCATCGTTTCTTGCCACCACTCATCTGTATATACGCCATTCTCGCCCCCTTCAAACGACTTCATGCCCTAAGTATCACCTCATATATCATCTTTCCACTATTCTACCACTAAACCCCATCAAACACAACCACAATGCAAAAACCCGAACTTAAGTTCGGGTTTTCACGGTTTATATCTTAATCGCTACACTATGAGTAATCTATCGTATAATTCATCTCCTTTCGCTTAGACAAACTCGGCACTTAGCGCCTCAAACGCTCGCACCATCACTTTCGTGTTTTTAATTCGCCGCACAGTTTCTTCGCTCACCACCTTCGGTGATTTATAACCCGCCTCCTTTCTATCGGTCTCACACAGAAACTGCATTGAATTCCACGTATTTTTATCATCTTCTCGATCTTCAGTATCCAGTGTACTAAAGTCGATGATTACATTTTTTACATCGGTATCTCCTTGTTTAATGTTGATTCTAGTTTTACTCATGGCTTTTCCTTTTTTGTTTTATGCTTCGGCCTCACGTTGCCTCAGCGTTGATTTTGTGGTTAGATATTGTTTGTTTATTGTTTTTATTTATTATCTAACTATCTTCATCTTAGCACACATGCTTAAAAATGTCAATACCTTTTATGCCTATTTTTTGCAAAATGGTCAAAATTCCCTACTTCCACCCCTATAATACTCACAAAAATTTCCAGAAAAAATCCCTCCAAGTCGCAATGACCCGGAGGGTTTTCCTAACTGTTTCGGTAGGCCCGAGTGTCTTTTTATAAAATCAAAGACAATTCTCTAAAGGTTAGGCTTTTGCGAGGCCGAACAATAAATTACGAATAATGTGTTTTGCACCTTTCTCCTCATACAAATCATAATCTGTTTCCTTCTCTTTCAAGCCCAACTTTTCCAATTTAGCATTAAAATCACTCGCTCCCGTAGGTGTTGTATAGCCAAAAATTGACTGCTCTTTTATGCTATTGCCCCTAAAAACAGTTATAACCGCATCAGTTTCCCTAAGCTCAACCTTTATAGTCTTATTAAAGCATGACGACGCCGTCTGATCCAAAACTCCATAATAATCTTCAATAGTTATAGGTTTATCAACGTCTCGTAAAAGCTCTCGAAAGCCTTCAGCTCTCCGTGAACGAGTCATAAACTCGTTCACCTGCTGTTGAAGTTGCTTCAACAGCTCTGTAAATTTTTCCATTGTACGCACTGTCAAGCGCTCCGGTTCCCCGCCGTAGATAAAATCTTCATTATCTTCATCAAACGACAGCTCCAGTGGCATTGTGTCGCCAAAACACTGAGGAGAAACATCCTGAAGCAGCTGAGTATAAGTCGTGGCTACATCCCGCGCCTTAAGGGTCAACTCAGGTAGGATGTCTTTGCGCACCCGTTCTTCATAGATGGGACGATCCATTTCGGCCTGGCAATACTCACGATACCCTGCGGCGTTCGCCTCGAAAAATCTACCTCTGTCAATGCCATTAGCATTTTCTTCCTGCAAATCATAGATGATATTCCTATAACCTACCGGTATAACAAAATAAAGATATTTCTCGGTGACCCACATACCACAAGCATCACGCTCCAACGCATCCCAACAAAGTTCATCAGCTCCTTCCAAAGGCTGACGCACCAGCCAGTGTGTTGCACCCTTGCGTGGCATCGTAAGTTCCACACCTCGCATCTGCACAAACTTCCAACGCGTCCTTATCATCTCAGACGCCATTTCGCCACTAACCTCCGCGGCCTTTCCGTTACGGTCGTTTTTTACAGTACTCTCGAAATTCTGTAACAGCTTTACCCAAAGCGCAGTCGCGCTCTCAGTTAAACCCAGTTCCATACTTTCCAGCATCCCTTTGCAACGCACAGGCTCAAATGGATTCGGGTCAATAATTCTTGTCCCCGACTTATCCATTCTATATTCGTTGGTGTTAGTATATATCGCCAACGACTCCGCCGGAGTAGCACCTTTTGCTATCGGTACCAAAAACCTTTTCTGTGTTGCGCATGCCGGTAATCCGACAAGTGCAACAAACTCATTCACTGTAACCTTTTTCATACACATACTACCACTCTCCTTTTTCTTTTCTCTTTTTCATTCTTCCGTATGCTCAATAAACAAGTTGCATTGTTTGCGAGTTTCAACTACCAAAAATCCGCCTAAAATCTACCTTAAACAGCTAGTTTTTAAGCTTCTTGAAAAGCTCTGCTTTATTCTGCAAAACCCTCATGCTTCCATTGTAGCACACTTTATCAAAAAAGTCAATATGTAAACCATATTTTTGCACAGAAAAAGGCTCTCTTTTCAGAGAACCCTCTCTATTAGTGGTGACTAACGCTCAAATTTTTATGATATAATTGCTAAGCATTACCAGTCTGATGTCATCTCTGCCACCAGCAACCTGCTACCGATAGTATCACGCCCAAAACACCGCCAGCGACAAAGCCTATCCCCATATCTATCGGGAACTGTTGCCAACTCTCATCCACTGCTCGCTCAACTGACCAAGCTGCCCATCTAAATAGTCCTATGCCGGCCAGCAGTATTGCTATCCCTCCAGCCATCGAAAGGACGGACTCCCAAAACTCCTGACGCCGCTCCACCTTCCGGCGTGCTTCATCAAACTCTGCCTGTCGCCGCTCGGCCCGCAATTCCTTTACTAATCTGTCCAACTCCATGCGTTCGTTTACTGTCAATCCTGTTTCGCTCATGTTTACCTCCTATATACGCAGAATTTGAACTTATCACCATATTCTCAAAAATACTTGAGGTGACAAGTTCATGAGTATTTACGGGCAAATTAATTGTATTTTTACCCGTCAAAAACCACCTCATGCTCTAATTATAACACACAAATCTATAAAAGTCAATAAATCTAAGCTTTTCCCAAGCTAATCGTCACGTTTTTGCCACTCACTTTGGCGATTTCGTCGTAAGCATAATTCTCACCCATTGCCAGGCCTGTCGCCAACACCTCAGTTCTCAGCGTATCTATCCACTCTTCTGGAACTTCACAGCTCACGCTCAACCGAATGCGGTCGTCCACTTGCAAACCAGCCTTCTTACGCGCCGCTTGTACCGCCCGAATCAGCTCTCGTACAAACCCCTCGCGCGCCAGCTCATCGGTAATATTTTTGTCCAGCCAAGTTTCATCGCCGTGTTCCACAGTCTTCACATTCACCTCGTCGCGCACAATTTCTTCACCCCACTCCGGCAATTGTTCACCCTTATACACCAATTTGTTCAGTGGCTGGCGCACTTTAATCTGCGCCTCCGTATCCGATTTCTGCATTCTAAGCGCCAAGCCCTCGTTAATCACCGCCCGCACTCGCGCCATTTGATCCAAAATCTCTTGATCTACATCGCAAGTCATCGGATAACTCCTAAGATGTACACTTTCACCACTGCCAGTCATATTCTGATACAGTTCCTCTGCCAAGAACGGAATAAACGGCGCCAAAGCTTCAGCCAACTTCACTAGTACGATATAGAGCGTGAAATAAGCCTCATTCTTATCATTATCATCTTCACTCTTCCAGAAACGCCGCCGGCTACGCCGCACAAACCAGTTACTCAAATCGTCCACAAACGGTAACACTCCCGCTAGCGCCTTCGGGATATTATACTCCTCCATCCCGTCGATGATTTGTTTTTTAGTTTCATGCCAACGACTCATTACCCAGCGGTCCAGCGGATTTTTCAAATCTGTTACTGCAGCGCCTTCTGGCTTCCAAGCCGTTTCAAACTCCCAACCATCCACCTCCGCATACGTCACAAAGAAATCATACACATTCCAAATCATCGCTAGTTTCCGCTGCACATCGCTCACGTCCTTATCGGTTAGAGCAAAATCCTCACCCGAGAGCACTGGGCTACTGAGAAGCAAGAATCTCAGCGCATCCGCCGAATACTGATCCATCAACACATTCGGGTCAGTATAATTCCCCAGTGACTTACTCATCTTGCGACCATCGTTCCCCGCCAATGTCCCCGTTGTAATCACATTTTTGAAGGCGTTTTCACCAAACAGCGCCGTGTTCACCGCGTGCACATAATAGAACCACGCCCGCACCTGGCCGACATATTCCACAATAAAATCGGCTGGATAATTCCGTTCAAACTTTTCCTTATTCTCAAACGGATAGTGCAACTGCGCAAACGGCATCGAACCACTCTCAAACCAGCAGTCTAACACTTTCTCGATTCGCTTAAAATGATCCTTCACCGCCGTTTTCCCAGTAAGGGCTCTGTTCTTGCGATTTTCCTCATATTTCTGCCATACTTCATCATTATATGGCTCCACCTTATAAACGTCGTTACTCAGCATATACTCTTCTGTGCCAATACCAGTCACCAATCCATCAAACTCAATCTCATCCACCCATGGCCGGTGATAGTCTTCCAAACGCTTACCAGAATACCTCTCTAGCTCATCATAACTCCCCATTACCACAACGGCACCCGTCTTCTCGCCCTTCCACACTGGCATCGCTGTTGCCCAGAAGCGGTCACGACTTAAATTCCAATCCGGCGCCTGCTCGATATTCTTCTCAAACCGTCCATGTTTGAGATATTCAGGAAACCAGTTGATGTTCTCGTTCTTCTCAATCATCAATGGCTTGCTGCCCTGAATATCAAAGAACCAACTCGGAAATGCCCGATACATAATCCTCTGCTTAGACCGCGGGTTAAAGGGATATTCATGCTTGATATATTCGATTTTCCAAACAATTCCTTTTTCTTCCAAGCATTTTGCGATAAATTTGTTGCCCGCCCAGATTTCGATACCATCTTCACTCGTATCGCGCACACCCATCTCATAAAGCCAGCTCTTCACCGGCTCAGTATAATAGCCATACTCATCTAGCACGTCCACAAAATCCACCTCGTGCTCTTGCGCCAAACGATAGTCATCCTCGCCATAGGCTGGCGCAATGTGCACAATGCCTGTACCGTCCACGTCCGACACAAAATCCCCACCAAGAACAGTCCAAGTATCTTTCAACTTAGCTTCTTTCCCTATTGTAGCACAGATTGGCTCATATGTCAATCCGATGAGGTCTTGACCTTTAATTCCCTCTTTAATCACCTCATATTCTGTATCCTTCAAGGTCACTTCTAGCCGACTCTTAGCCAAAACCAGAATCTCACCATCCACTCGTACTGCAACATATTCCATCTCTGGATTTACTGCTAATGCCATATTTGCTGGCAAAGTCCAAGGCGTTGTCGTCCAAGCTAGCAGATAGACATTTGAACTTGGCGAGTCTGTGCTTGCGTCTTTCGCAGGACGTAAGACTTGGGCAAGCGCCCCGGAGCGGTCCAAGAAAGATGCAAATGCGGACTCGCTCAGCTTAAATTTCACATACGCACTCGGATCCGTCACCATCTGATACGCATCATTATCCATCGTAACCTCGGACTTCGACACCGGCGTCGCGAACTTCGTATCATACATCAAAACCTTACGCCCCTCATAAATCTTCCCCTTCTCGTACAAAGTCTTGAACGCCCACCACACGCTCTCCATGAAACTTTTATCCATCGTACGGTACGCCCCCTTAAAATCCACCCAGCGCCCGATACGATCAATCGTGCCTTCCCAAGTCTCAGAATTCGCCACCATACTCTCACGCGCCTTCAAAATGTAATCTTCCAGACTCCACTTAGTGCCAATTTCACGCCGATCAGTAATCCCTAATTGCTTCTCCACAAAGTTTTCTGCTGGCAAACCATGACAATCCCAACCCCAACGCCGCTCCACGCGCTTGCCGCGCATTGTCCAGAACCGCGGCACCGCATCCTTCACAATACTCGAGAGCAACGTGCCATGGTGTGGCATCCCTGTGATAAACGGAGGGCCATCATAAAACACGTACGAATCGTCTTCTGGTCGGCTCTCCACCGACTGCTCAAATGTTCGATTTTTCTTCCACCACTCCACGAGCGCTGGCTCATACTCACTCGCTCGCCTGCGATTTCCTGCTTTGTATTTCATAAAAACTCCCGCCGGTCACGGCAAATTATAATCTTCTGCCGTTAGAACCCGAGCGGGCGGTACCATCTAACTTCTTGAAATGTTGTAATTATTACAACATTCACCAAGCTCTCATTCAATCTTTCACGCAGACTCACGAGCGATTCTACTAGAAATCAACAGATTTCGTTCTTTCGCCAACTCGCGGGTGATAGCCGCTCAAACGCTTTTCTACTTTTATTATAGCATAATTTACCAAAATTTGACTTTTTCACATCAAAACGCTATCCTTAAACTACACAAACGCTCTTTAAGAAAGGAAGTGATTTTATTGGATACAATCATTACTACCACTTTGGCATTACGAAAAAGGCGCAACCGAATTACAAAGGTAGAACGTCGCAGGAAACGCTTTCAAAATTGGGTGTGCTCACTCAATCCTGAATTTTATGTGTTTTATCGGGTAAACGGCGTCAATGAGTTTGTCGCCAATCCTGACATTCAGGTAAAACTATACCTCACGCCACTTTTTCAAGCGTCACACGCTAAAGCCCTGTATCCACTATTTGATGAAGCATTCGTACTTTTTGCACGCATTGACTGCGTGCAAAAAGTACGACCAACGTTGGTTGTCAATTGATGCCACTGCCAAGCAATTCCCCGGGCAATCACTAACCGTACAATCACCACCGCAATATCTCGGCGATTTGGAAGACAAAATTTTACCAAAATTAGCCTTCCCCGCCAATATTCGGGGCAAAGGTCAGAGTACGGAAGCCTATAGTTTCGACCTTTGTAAAATGCGTTTTTATAAATTTCATTTATTCTTTCATCAAGATGAAGAATATAAAAACGCTATGGCGTGATTGACCATATGTGGGACCCAAACGGTAAAGAATTACAGCTCAGCTTACCACCCAATCTCGATTTCGGTGAACCCGATACCAAAGAGGAACCCAAAAACCATTTTCTTCAGGATTATCAGCGGCACCACCAAGGATGCCACTGGTAACAACAGAGTAACTAGCGATGCCAGCGTTCCGCTATAAACCCTGTACCATGCACACCGGCGCGCCATGTCAACCAGCACGATGAATATCGCAATCCCAAAGGCCTGCAGCATCTTCTGGCGCCACACCTTGTTCGCCGACTTACCTTCCATAAGCAACACCGACAACACCAAAGACATTCCCGCTACGGCTATCAAATAGAACTCACCGTATTGAATATAATAGTCGTCACTGCCATTGCGATAATAGATTTTCGTGGCATCCCACAAATCAGCCAAAGGCAAGTAGCGCTCGACCTTCCAAATCCGGTCATATCTCCTTTTCAGTGCAGTCCAAGCTCATTACAATTCGCAACGAACCTATACTTTCATTCTATCACAGAATGCAATTTTTGTCAATAGGCCTACAATCTATTTTACTATTGCATCACCCAATAATTGACTTCGTCAAAAGTTGGCAACATCTGTCCCCGCCAAGTCGCCAACGCACCACCATTGTTGTCTATCACCACAATCGTCGGATATTCCACAACATCATATGCCCGACAAAAACTCTCACCCTCACCCGTGTCTGGGTCTAGCTCCTCAATTTCCACCCCAGTTTTCCTCTCAAAGTCCCGCAACCACTCTTCTACCATACGACCATAATCACTTGACCGCCGCCAAACACATACTACGCGCATATTTCACACCCTTTCTTCCTACGTTGACGAAGGATTCTTTCAAAATCGTCCAACGTTGTAAATTTCAAAAACACACTCGCGAACCGCACATAAGCTACTTCATTGCGCTCCGCCAGCACATCCAACACCGCATTCCCCACCTGCTCCGAAGTTACTTCTTCCTCACTACACTGGCGGAGACGATTCTCGACTCGGTTCACGACTTCCTCTACTTCTAACTCAGAATTCATAAACTTCCCCACACTACGCCGCACGGAATTAATCAACTTATCACGATCAAACACTTCACGCCCCCCACTACGTTTACGCACAAAAAGCTGTGGCAATTCAATCCGCTCATACGTCGTGAACCGATGGCCGTCGGCGCTCACGCGCCGACGGCGGATCGTAGTGCCGTCATCAGTTTCTCGACTCTCGAGGACTTTACTATCGCCAATTCTCGGAGTCACAGTCATAGCCTTTTACTCCTTACCTTTTCCGCGCAATCGCTCACGCAAAGAAGGTGGCACATCCAAGTCATCTTCGCTCTCAGTCCGAATTGAATCCCACATATTAGAGCGATTCTCCGCCGTAAAGTCTGTACTTGCAGGCTCTACTACTGGCTGGCTGCTCACACTCCCTGTACCCTGCATGCCTGCACCAGCACTCTGTGTATCACCATAGCTACCATAACTACTACCGTACCCACCGCCATAACTGCTACTTCCATAAGCATTAGAATTAGCACCACTATTGTTCATATCTACTACGCTACTTTGTGGCATCACATCAGCCACCGTCTGAGTACTCATTACTTGCTTGTCTACGCTCTCGCGCTCAGCATCCAGCTTCCGATAATACTCAGAATCAAACCCGGTTGCCACTACTGTAACCACAATTTCATCTTCCAACTCTGGCCGAATACTTGCACCAAAGATAATATTCGCATCTGGCGCCACTGCCGCGGTAATCACCTCAGCCGCATCCTGTACTTCACTCATGGCTATATCATAACCGCCCGCCACGCTAAATAGAACGCCTCTAGCGCCATCAATCTTCACCTCAATCAATGGGCTCTCAATCGCTTGCTGTGCTGCCAACACTGCACGGTTATCACCACTAGCCCGACCAATGCCCATCAAGGCTGACCCAGCATTCTTCATTACTGCCTTTACGTCAGCAAAGTCAAGATTAATCAAACTATGTTCAGTAATCAATTCCGAAATTCCCTGTACTCCTTGACGCAATACATCATCTGCAATCTTGAAGGTCTCGAGAAGCGGCGTGCGTGGATCAATCGTCTGCAACAGTCTATCATTCGGAATTGTAATCAAAGCATCCACATTCTTAGATAGGTTCTCAATTGCCACATCGGCATTCTCACGGCGCTTCGCGCCCTCAAAGGTAAAGGGCTTCGTAGCTACACCAACCGTCAAGATATCACGATTCTTCGCCTCCTCAGCCACAATCGGCCCGGCACCAGAACCAGTACCACCACCAGCACCAAGCGTAATAAATACCATGTCAGCGCCCTCGAGCGACTTGCCAATTGCCTCTCTGGCACTGTCTGCCGCATCACGACCTTTTTCCGGATCGCCACCGGCACCTAAACCTCTACCAATATGTACTTTAGTCTCCGCTGATGAATGATGTAGGGCCTGCGCATCGGTATTCACCGCCACAAATTCCACGCCGGACAACCCGACCTCTTTCATTCGATCTATTGCTGAGCCGCCTGCGCCACCTACACCGACAACCTTAATACTTGCTGAACTCTCTACCTCTGTTGGCTTAATCTCAGGCATAGTTTTCGTACCTCGCTTATCCTCTCTTATCTTCCTCTAGTATACCACACATCTACTAAATTTATTAAAATTTACTCAAGAAACGCTTTAGCGCACCCGGTTTCTTATTCTTTTTGGCTTTACCCCGCACTTTCTTACCCTGCACGGTCGCACTACCATCTAAGCTACTCAACATCAAACCTACCGCCGTAGCATACTCTGGCTTACCTAAGACATCTGTCATCCCAGACAACCCAGTTGGCACACCCACCTTCACCGAAGTCTGCAAAATCTCGCGCACAAACTTATCAATATCGCGCATCTTAGCACCACCGCCAGTCAACACCACACCCTCTGGTAACCGCTGATCATAATGCGCCTTTTTTAGCTCCTTGCGTACCAAATCCAAAATTTCTTCAATCCGTGCTTGCACCACTTCATCAATTTGGCTCCGTTCAAACCGCAGTTCCTTACCCCGCCAGCGAATCACTACCGGTGCATCCACTGCACCAAAACTTCCCGTAGCAAATCTCCGCTTAATCTCCTCAGCCACCTCAGTATCAATCGCGAGCATCACTGCAAGATCGTTTGTAATATTGTTTGAGCCCACCGGCACCACGCCAATATATTGCAAATCATTTTCTTCGTAAACCGCCACGCCGGTCGTCGCTGCACCGATATCCACTACCGCCACACCGTTTTCCCGCTGGCGCTCCGTCAGCACGGCTCGCGCCGCCGCTTCCACGCTCGGAATCACTTGCTCAGCCGTTACATTTGCTTGCTCGGCCGTCTTGCGCAAATTCTCATAACCTGGCGCCAAAGTCGACACTACATTCGCTTTCATTTCTAATCTCGAACCGGTCATTCCTAGCGGGTCTTTAATTCCCCCTTGGCCATCCAAGACGAATTGCAATGGAATCACCTTCAACACTGCTTGATTTGCTGGGATTCGGCCCTGCAAAGCCACATCCTCCACGCGCGCTAAATCACTCTCGGTAATTTCATGCTCCATACCGCCAACAGCAATCATTCCCTCAGTCCGAGTCGACACAATCTGCGCTCCGTTAATCGAAATCGTGGCACTATTCACCTCATGGCCGCTCATACGCTCCGCCTCACCCAGAGCCCGGTCTATCGCCTGCGCTGGCCCAGAAAGATTTGCCACCACGCCCCGACGCATACCAGAATTTGGCACCTCGGCATAGCCAATCACATTCAAAGCGCCACCATGCGTCACGCTTGCTACCACCGTGCGCACATTATTTGTGCCCACATCTAGCCCAACTGCATAGCGCGAAATTTCATCCATAAGCTCATTATAGCGTATTTTTTCGTTTTTGCAACAAAAAGAAAAGCCCAGACAGCTATCGCCGTCTAGGCTCATAATTTTTTATTAGAGGCCTCAAATGGCAAATTCGTCATTGCCGTCATGATAGATGTCAGTAGCGGCATACTCTATGCGTGCCCTCAGATAGCGTAAGTCATTATCCGACAGCTCATAGGTATCTTGATAAACAAGACTATTCACTAACTCTATCTTCACAAAAGCCTTCCCTGCCTGCGCAAGATACTGCTGTTCGCCAATTCTCTGCAATCTATTGCCTGCAATTTTCAACTCCTGATCAAAATCGTCTACGATTTTATCGCCAACCATCGCAACGGCTTCATCCCTCGTAATCTGACGCGAGGTCAACAGTTGGCTTATACTTACACCGCGTCCTTTGTGACCAAGTCTACCAATTGTAGCCCATTTCCCTTTTTTCTCCATTCTAATCACCTTCCCTTCATATATATGGAGAACCTAAAAAACAACTCTCGTGCTAAAATTTCACGAGCGTATACTTCCATTGTAGCACAGATTTATATATTTGTCAAGCGCTTTAGTACTTTTTACTAAATAGTCCTCGGCCTTGGGCGTTTACGCCTCAAAGTAGAAATTACCGCCGTTAAGAAACGCCGGTAATCACTATCACAATAATTCCATTCTACCACGCTTTGACGTCAATGTCTAGGCTCAAATGCCCCAAAGCTCCCAGAGGAATTAATCCGGCAAGGTCAAAACTTCACATCCGTCCTCAGTCACTAAAATCGTATGCTCGCAATGGCAACCAATCGAACCATCCTTCATTTTTACCGTCCAGTTGCTCTCTCTATCCACATAATTAGCCGGTTTCCCTAAACACGACATTGGCTCAATACAAATCGTGTCCCCCACTTTCAAAGTATAGCCATGCCCACGCACTCCATAATTTGGCACATCCGGCTTCATGTGCATTTCTTTACCAATACCATGACCGATATAGTTCTCGATCACCCCCAACTTCCCCTGGCGCAACACCTTTTCTACCGCATAGCCGATATCGCCTATCTTTGCCCCCGCACGCACTACATCAATTCCCGCCCACATTGCTTTCTCGGTCGTCGCAATCATTTGCTTCACTGCTGGTGAACCTTTTTTGCCTACCATCATAGTAAAAGCCGAATCCACATAGTAACCGTCATAGAGAACATCCAAATCAAAACTCACCTTGTCACCCTCTTCCAACACCTCATCTGTTGGCGCGCCATGCACCAATTCATCATTTACTGAAATGCAAATCGCTCCCGGGAATGACTCCTCAAGATAGTCATACGCTACCTTAGCGCCACGGGCTACAATCTCCGCTCGCACCCAAGCATCAATTTCCTTCCCAGTCATGCCTGGCTGCACATGTTCTTTCAAATCCCCCAGCAAATTCCCAAGAATCTTACCCCCAGCGCGCATTGCCGCAACTTTTTCCTGCAAGTTTTCCACAGGCCGTATAATTTTTTTATTCATTTTCTACCTCTATTGTAATCTGTTTAATCCGCTCATGCACCTCTTCGACCGTGCCAATGCCATCTACATCCATAATCTTTATGCCACTCTCTCGAAAAACCTCACAAACTGAATAAATATTTTGTTCAGTCAACCGAAAACGCTCTTCTATCACCTCAATGGTCTGGTCATCAGAACGTCCACGTAGCTCCATACGGTGTATCAACTCAGCTTTTGGCACAATAATTCGCACCACCATCTCAACCCTACTCATCATATTCTCAATCAACCACTTTGCCTGCCCTGCTGTACGCGGAAATCCATCCATCACTACATCGCCACCTCGCGCAAAAATCTGCGCCAACTCTTGCTCCACCAGGGGAATAATCATTTCGTCTGGCACCATATTTCCGTGATTTAACGACTCAATTACAGCCACATCTGCACTATCACGCAACATTTGCCCTGTCGATAACCATACTCGCCCAGTTTCTTTAGCTAACATCTGCCCTTGCGTGCTCTTACCAGAACCCGCCAAACCCATCAATATAATCATATCCCTATTATACTACAAAATTAGGGTTGTATAATAGGGAAAAATTTGCTATAATGTGCCTAGTATGGCAATCAAAGTTACACGTAAAGATCAGAACGAGGCCAATGAAAACCTCATTCGTCGCTTCAATCGCAAGGTTTTGCAGAGCGGCATCATGCCACTCAAGAAGTCGCAAATGCGCTTCTCTAAGCCAATTTCGAAGCGTGAGCGCCGCAGCAAGGCTATCATCCGCGAAATTCGTCGCGCCGAGAAAGCCGAACGCATGCGCCTTGGGCTGAAATAATCCAAAAATAACCTCGCAAGGGGTTATTTTTTATGAAAATTTCAAGGGATAGGCATAGCTGTTGTCTATCCCTTTTGCTTTGACCGGTCAACCTTTTTGTCTGCAAACACCGCGCAAAATACGCAAAATCTTCTTCGCACTCCTTCAGCCCCACACTATCATACCGATAAATCCACTTCTCTGGCTTCACCTTGTCCCGTGGTCCATAGCCAAAATCCAGCAATACGCTTTCATCACCTCTATGAACCATAATGCAGTCATGACTATGCTCGCGCAGCTGATTTAATACTAAATCTGCCACGATTTCCCTGATCAGTGCTACCTACGAAGTCCCCCAGAAAGGTTTCCGGTCTCAAAAGTCCCAAACCACTACAGATAGCGCCCCAGGGCAACCCAAGGAAAAGGTGTTTATAGGAAACTGCCTTATACTACCGCTAATTTTACAATCCGCCCCTCCACGCTTCGTAGCCCCCGATACTCGTTCTCCCCCAGCGTAATCCAAGCGTTTATCGTTTCTCCACCTCTAAGCTTAAGGCATTCCTCTGGTGCAAAAAATTGGATTAACTTCAGACTTTTACCATTTTGATCCCATACCGTCAAACGTAAATGTTTACCGTCTGCTCCTAACTTAGCCGCTTCAATCACCCGCACCTCTGGCAAAAGAAAAATCGGCTCCTCATTCCCTGTGCCATAGGGCTCCAACTTTTGCAACTCTGCCACTAATTCTAGAGATAATTGTTCAAAATCGGTCACCTGTAAATCTTCATGTACATCCAAAAATCTTCCCTGGTTCTCGAGCTCTAAACCGTCATAATAAGCATTAATTGCTCGCCGAAACTCATCGATTTTATCCTTGGCGACCTTCAAGCCGCAGGCTTCGGCGTGACCACCACCAGAGATGATATAGTCTTTACAGACTACTAATGCTTCTGCTAAATTAAACTCGCCGAAGCTGCGGCCGGATCCTTTGTAACCCTCGCCGGTTTCGGCGAGCACAATGGCGGGGCGGTGATATTGCTCCACCAGCTTCCCTGCCACAATGCCCAAAATGCCTTCATGCCAATCACCACATTCCACCATCACCGCCCCGCCATCCACGCCGCGGGTCGCAATTTCTTTTAGCACAGCCTGCTGCTGGGCCTTGCGAGCCTTATTTAGATTCTCTAGCTGCATTGCCAGCGCTGCTGCCTCTGGACGACTCCCGGCCAACAGCAATTGCAATGCCAAATCAGCACTTTCCATGCGACCCGCGGCGTTCAGACGCGGCCCGACCTGAAACCCTACCGATTCACTATTCAACTTCTTCACCCCTGCGGCTAACATCAATTCTTTCAGCCCCGCGCGCCGCGTCTTTTCCAAAACCTTGAATCCATAATAACACAACCGCCGATTTTCACCCCGCAGGCGCATACTATCACACACTGTGCCAATCAATACTAAATCCAGCAGCCACTTCTCTTGCCCCTCTGGAATCAACCCTGCATGCACCAGCGCCTGCGCCAGCTTAAACACCACCCCTACACCAGCCAATTCCCTCAGCTCTGAGTTGCAATCTTTCCGCTTTGGGTTTACCACTGCTACCGCCTCCGGTAAAGTCTCCGCACACTCGTGGTGATCTGTAATAATCACATCCACCCCCGCCTCGTTCAACTGCTCCACAATCTCATGATTGCGACTACCGCAGTCCACTGTCATCACCAGTTTCACCCCCGTATCCTTGGCACGTTCCACTACCTTCGTACTCATGCCATAACCATCCGTAAATCGATTTGGCAGCATAATCTCGACCGTCTTCACTCCTGCGAGCTCCAACGTGTCGTGCAATACCGTGCTCGCCGTCACGCCATCAGCATCATAGTCGCCATAAATCAAGACTTTTTCGCCCCGCTCTACCGCCTGCCGAATTCGTTCCACCGCCTTAGCCATATCTGGCAACAGCTCCGGCTCTAGACATTCTTCATACTTTGGATTCAAAAAACCAGACTCTATCTGCCGCACCCGCAACAATTCTTCAAACAGCGCACTCACCCTAGGGACTTATCGGCTTTGTTAACCTTTGACATCTGTTGTGACTTGATTACCATACTCTGCAACTCCTTAAGCAATGGGAACTGCTTATTCATCTGATAAATCTTTGTATTGCCCTTTTGCGTCACAATCAGGAAACCGCCCCGTTCCAATCTCTGCAACTCTCGCTGAATATTGCCCGGATCTTCCTTAATCAACTTTGATAGCGCCCGCACATGCGTCTTAAAATCTGGATATTTCGCAAAAACCACCACAATTTTGCGCCGCACCCGTGATGTAATGAAGATATCTAACATTCTACCTCTCTCCTATTACATCCATTATACTCCTCGTTGTAAATTTTACAAGCCAAGCTAGTAAAAGGCCAGGACTTCCGTCCTAGCCTTCATTTTACCCCCTCTCTATATATTTAGTTCTTACTCGTTGCCAAACAAGTTTTCATTGCCTCATCAATCTTAAGAAACAACGAATACATATCACTCATTTCATTTAGCAAAACTCTAAAGCCATTCTGCAAGCGCTGATCATTCGGTCGCAACCCCGCCAAAATTTGCGCAATCGCCATCAGAACCACCTCTTGATTTTGATAAGACCATTTACACTCATCCATGCAACCGTCATTTCCTTCAGCTTCCACTACCTGACTACTCGCGATAAAACGCCCCCCATCTGTATTCAAGACCAGTACATTATATGCATTACCGACCCAAATGCAAGTCCTTGGGCAATCAGTATTAACCTCCAAACCCAGTCGCGTTCGCATTCTCGCGTAAGCTGACCAATCAACTACCGCTCCTATCGCTTTGTTAGTCAATACTTCGCTCTTATAATCGTCAGTGTTCGGAAACACCTTACGGAAATTACCATCTTTCAGAGTCACGTCCAGAATCGGATAATCAAAATCCCATATTCTTGCAGGGTTCTGACTCCCGCGAGCATATTCCTGACCAAATATTACGACATTACCTTTATTACACTTAAACGACAAATTGTCTAAAGCCACGCTCAGTACCTCTAACAAGATATTCATTTCCTCCTCCATAAGGGCCATTTCCCCGCTCATCCTTGGGAACAGTATCGTCTCTGCAAAATTCATTTTTCTTCCTCCTCTTCTCTCTCCGATAAACACCAAAAATTGCCTCAAGACTGAACTAAATATTAATGATTCTTAAACTTATTATTAAGCTTATACCTTTATTGTAGCACACTTTATACAAAAAGTCAATAATTTTAATGCTTTTTCCTCAAAAATCTCAACGTCTATCTCTTTTTCAGTTATATTTTACAAATTAAACAGCGGTCAATCCCCCACCGAAAACATGTCATAATATTATGCTATAATGAATATATGTATTTCGAGGTAATTCCCACCGAAGTTTTTCGAGCTAACAGCGATGCGCTCACCTATCAATCTGACCAGGAATTACTCCCAGGGCAAATTGTCTTAATTCCTATCGGTCACCGCACTGTCACCGGGGTAGTTTTACGTAAAATCGCCAAAGTTGACTTCCCTACTAAACCTATTACCCGCCTACTCCACCCCTACCCCATCCCCCAGCATCTCCTCGCCAGCATCACCTGGCTCTCAAAATATTATCTTTCCTCGCTCCCTGCCACCGCCAATTTAATGATACCCGCCGGAATCACCGCCAGGGGAGCCATCAAGGCTACTACTGTTTGTCGAGAAAGACTAAAAGAGCGGTCAGCTGACCGCGAGGAACGAGAGCCCCGTAAAGACGGGCGCTCGAGTGGGTCTCTCAAGGCAAACGTTAGTAGCCTTGATGTTTTGCACTTGCCGCTAATTGAGCTCAACCAAGCCCAGAAAGCCGCGCTAGAAGCCCTCCAGCAGGCCCCAGGAGCCACCCGTCTGCTCCGAGGCGTTACTGGTAGCGGTAAAACCAATATCTACCTTAAAATGGCCGCAGACACCCTTAAACAGCAAAAATCAGTCATTCTCCTAGTGCCAGAAATTGCCCTCACTAGCCAATTAGTCAAGATTTTTGAACAAACCTTTGGCAATCTTGTTACCCTTATTCACTCTAACCAAACCCTCACTGAACGAAGAAAAACCTGGCTCGCGCTTCTCGAAACAACTTGTGGCGATGCAGTAACCCCACAAATCGTCATCGGGCCACGCTCCGCCCTCCTTTCTCCCATTGGTAACCTCGGCCTAATTATTATCGACGAGGCCCACGAAGGAGCCTATTATCAAGAAAATACCCCGCGCTATTCTGCCCTCCGCTTAGCTAGTTTTATCGCCAGCCAATGCCAAATCCCCTGTATTGCTGGCACTGCCACCCCTAATATCGTCGATTATCACCTCGCCAAAACCCACAATTCCCTAATTGAGCTCTCCCAGAAGGCCAAAACCACCGCCATCGACCCCGAAATCACCATCGTCGATCTCAAGGACCGTACCAATTTTCTCAAAAACCGCTATTTTTCCAACCAACTACTTGCCAAAATCAGCGAAAATCTACAAAATCATCACCAAACCTTGATTTTTCATAATCGCCGCGGCTCTTCTCCTCTAACTATCTGTGAAGAGTGCGGCTGGCAGGCACTTTGTCCCGAGTGTTACCTCCCAATGACTTTACATGCTGATGGCTACCTCCTCACCTGTCACATCTGTGGTCACGAGGAAAGGGTCCCTTCGTCCTGCCCCAATTGTCACCACCCCGATGTCGTACACAAAGGTTTTGGCACCAAACTTCTCGAAACCGAACTCAGTCGTCTTTTTCCGAATGCCAAAATCACCCGCTTTGACGGTGATAATAAGAAAGCTACTAGCCTCGCCCACCTCTATCAAGCCGTCAAGTCTGGCGAAATCGATATCCTCATCGGCACTCAAACCCTCGCCCGTGGGCTAGATTTACCCCATCTCGCCACCGTAGGGATTGTTCAAGCCGATGCTGGCCTCGCTTTGCCTGATTTTGCCGCCGAAGAGCGCAGCTTCGAGCTTCTTACGCAAGTCATTGGTCGCGTCGGGCGCGGTCATCTAGATACTGCCAACGTCATTGTGCAGACTTACCAACCCGATCATCCTGTCATTCAAACCGCCATAAAGGCTGATTATTCCGCCTTTGCCAAATATCTCCTACAAAAGCGCCATACCCAAGCCTTACCCCCCTTCACCTACCTCGCCCGCCTTGCTATTACCTACAAAACCGAAAAAACCACCCTCGCCAAAATTAAGCAAGCTCACCAAATGCTTAGCCGCACCCCAGGTATCCAAGTTTCTCCGCCCACGCCAGCTTTTCACGAGCGCACCAGCCGTGGCTTCACTTGGCAACTCATCATCAAATCCACCTCACGCGCCCGCTTGCAAAAATCCCTCATCCCCTTCCAAAAGTTCCATCTAGAGCTCGACCCCCCATCAATCCTCTAACTATGCTATAATATATAAATATGAGAGAAATCATCACTACGCCCGACCCGCGCCTGCGACAAAGGTCAACCAAAGTCAGCCAAATTACCGATGAAACTCGGGAGATTATTGCCGATATGGTGCGCTTGTCGCTAGACTGGGAAAAGGCACACCCCTTTGAGCTTTCCGCTGCTATGGCTGCCCCCCAGATGGGCGTAAACCAGCGCATCATTATCGTGCGCGATGATTTTGATGATAAGAAAAACAACTCCTTCACCGCCCTCATCAATCCTGAAGTTATCAAAACTGACGGCAAAGTCATCAAAGAACATGAGGGATGCCTCTCTGTTCCTGAGATTTATGGCCTGGTTGGTCGCCCTCACAAGGTAAAGGTCAAAGCCATGCTCGAAGACGGTACTGAAGTCCGCCTCAAAGCTGATGGCTACCTCGCTCGCACCCTCATGCATGAAATCGACCATTTGAATGGCGTTCTCTTCATTGATCATATCAAGGACGACCAAGACGCTTTTTACCGCCTCGACGACAAAGGCGACCTGCAACCCGTCGATTACGACACCGAAATCAAAGATAACACCGACCTTTTCCCCGATGAATAAAATTATTTTCTTTGGCAATGGCCCCTTGGCCGATTTTACTCTTGCCGTGCTTCAACAACACTGTGAAATCATTTTTCATGCTCGCACTAAGGACGACCTCGTCACCGCCGTTTCCCTCAAGAGACAACATCCCGACGCTTTTGGTATTCTCGCCTCTTTTGGCGTGATGATAAAAAGTGATGTCCTAGAGGCCTTTGCGCCCGAAGGTATCCTCAATCTCCATCCCTCTAAACTACCCCATTATCGTGGCGCTTCACCAATCGAGTCCGCCATTCTCGCTGGCGACACCGATTTTAGCTATTCTATTATGCGCCTCGTCAAGGCCATGGACGCCGGCCCGATTTATCACCAGGCTACTCTCACTCACCTTTCACTAGATAAAACCGAAATCTACCGCGCCCTCGCCACCGCTGGCGCCAAATGGTTAGTAGATAATCTCGACCAAATTCGCTCTATGGCTCCCACCCCCCAAGACAACACTCAGGCTACCTTTACTACTAAACTCAGCAAAAGCGATTCTCTTCTCCATCCCGAAAACCACACCGCCACCGAGATTTTTCGCCAAATTGTGGCCTATCAAGGCTTTCCTAAGCCCAAATACGAATTTTACGGCAAAACCTGCATTATTTTATCCGCCCACATCGTCAATACCAACGACATCATCTGCGATCCTTCCCTTGCGCCCGAACTCAGCACCCCACTCATGCTAAAATGCACTGACCGTAATTTTGTCGCCATCGACCGCCTACAACCCGAGGGCAAAAAACCCATGGACGCTGTTTCCTTCATGAATGGCTACGCTAAATAAACTCAAGAACATGCCAAGATGGAGCTCCAAGAGCCCCTATACCTCTATAGGGGCACAAGTATTTTGTTTTGTCAAGGTTAAGCCAGAATCTGCTGGCGATTCTGCATCAATTCTTGCTTAAAATTCATCAGTACGTTCATCACTTCTTCCCGAAAATTCGGCACATTTTGATTGAGCCACCTCGTAATCTCAGCGCTATCCTCAATCTGTTCAAACTCTCGCATCTGCTCCAAAGACAATCCTGCGCTAATCTGACGCCCTACACGCACTTCTAACTCTTCCGTAGCTTGTTCCATAAAGGCCTGCTTTTCTGCCGCTGGCATCTCCCCCAAACCCACTTCTGCCATAAATTGTTCGTCAATCAGTGCCATATTTTCTCCTTACCCTCATTATAGCATAAGTTTTATTTTTACAACAAATAGGATATAATGTTCTTATGACTAAACCACCGTCGATTAAGACTGCAGAAATTGACAAATACGCCGACCTTGACCTTCATCAACTCGAAATTATCCTCAAGAAAATCCAACAAGACCCTCCATCTTCCACCAGCAAAGCTGCCGCTCGCGCTGCTCGTCAAGCACTGCGTCAACGCCAACGTGTTATCAAAGCCAAAGTGATGGAATTCGAGCAAACCAACGACCATCATTTGCTCGTGTTCGATTCTACCGATAATTTTTCTAAAATCGCAGGGCGCTCGGTACTTTTTTATACCCTCACTATTGCCGACCGCATTCATCGCCGTTATAGCGTTAAAAACGATAGCGATGATTATTCTCGCTCCGAAGACGGCGTTGTATCAATTCGTGCTATCGAACAACTAGAACTCCAACTTGCCGAAATCAATATCTTCCCCGACCGCAAGCTCAGTACTGATGAGCTTCATTTTTATAAACTACCCAAAGTCTACAACGACGAACAAATCGCTAAACTCCGCGACCGCTCACATCAGGATATTGAGCGTATTACTTCAATTATTCTTCCCGCTTCGCCCATTCCCGAACTCTATACTCTAATTTTGGAGATGAATCGCCTGCTCTACCATAATTGTAAGCGGATTTCTGATACCCTGGCTCGCGAAACCCTCGTTCGCCCTATGATTTTGGATACCAACGAAATGCTAGTGAGTTATCTCAACTTCGCCAATGCCAAACCTAGCTCTGGCATTGTGCACCAACCAGCCGCAGCCACTTATTCTTCTACTGGGCAAAACTCTAAACCACAATCTACCCAGGCCCAAAATCTACTTAATCTCCTACTTTATACTCGTAATTTACGCAATAATCTGGCCAACATTGAAAACCTTCGCCTAATTCACCACCGCGAACTCTGTGACATTTTGGAAAGATTAGTAGAGATTGAGCGCATTTCGGCACGCGAATTTGCCAAACAACGTCGCAAAGATCAACAGAAAGCCGCTGACAATGGCTAGTTACGACGACACGCGCTTTGCCCGATTTCTCTTACGCGAACTTTGGGTAGCCTATGATACTGCGCGCAAAGGCAAACGCCATACCGTGGACGAACACCGCTACGAGCTCAATGCCATGGAAGATACTATCGACCTGCGCGACAGCATTATGCGCCGCTATTACAAACCCAGCCGCGGCGTGGCTTTCATCGTACGCGACCCAGTGATTCGCGAAATCGTTGCTGCACCCTTTCGCGACCGCGTCGTGCATCATTTTCTCTATAATATCTGCGCCGATTGGTGGGACCGTCGTTTTATCCCCGATTCCTACTCTTGTCGTAAGGGCAAAGGCACACTCTATGGTCAGAAACGCCTCGCCCATCACCTCCGCCAAGTTACCCAAAACTACACCATTCCCGCCTACGCTGTCAAGCTTGACATTCAAGGGTATTTTATGAGTTTAAATCACGAAAAGCTATATGAACGTATTCTCTGGGGGCTAGAACAACAATTCTATCATAACACTCGTCCCGACAAGGAGAATGGCATCCGTTGCCACCCCGACGACCGCGAGCGTCTCTATGGCACTCTCAAATATCTCTGGCACGAAGTAATTTTTGACGAACCTATGCGCGATATTGCCATCCGTGGTAAACGTTCCGACTGGAAACAACTTCCGCCCAGCAAAAGTCTATTCAACCAGCCCAAAGGCCGCGGTATTGTGATCGGAAACCTCACCAGTCAACTTTTATCAAATATTTTCCTCGACCAGCTCGACCGTTACGTTCAATTTGATCTCGGGTATAAGCACTACGGACGCTATGTAGATGACTTTTTCATCCTCGTGCCCATGGAGAAACGCGAGCAGCTTTTGCGCGATGTGAAGGTGATTGAAAAATATCTCCGCACCGAACTCAAACTCACCCTACACCCCAAGAAACAATATAAACAACCCGCTGACAAAGGTATTCCTTTTATTGGCGCCGTAGTTTATCCTCGCTTTATTATTCCCGGCAAACGCGTACGTAATAACTGCTATCGTGCCGCTTATAAACTTGCCACCAATGGCGAAGGCGATATCGACGGCTTTGTCGCGCGCATGGGTAATATGAAACATATCAACAGTCGCAAATTTCTCAAACAAGTTTTTGACACTTTTGGCTGGGAATTTGACTGGATACCAGAAGAAGAGTACTGCAAACAGCATCCTCGAAAGAAATAAAAAAGGGCTTGGCCTCATTCCCGTTAGAACGAAGTCGCCCTCATCTAACTCAAATATAATCTTTTTTAGATTCCCTGTCAAGACTTTTTGAAAGTTTTCAGTTCCCCATTCTTACAAATTATTATTAACTTTCGCACTCGCCGAGAAACCTTAAACAATTTCTGCAAATGAAGAATTACTTGTTTATCGGTGGTTTTAAGATTGCGCAAATCGAAAATCACATTTTCCGACTGGCGCGTAGCATGACGAAACAAAACTGCAATCCGGTCCCTTTTATTCACGAATGGGCATTTTACCTCCCATACTAAGCCACTCGATTGTATGAAATCAAACACCCGCGTTTTGCCATTCCCGGAGTATAGCACAAAACGCAAAGAATTAACAAGCATATCCTTGAACAAAATTGTACTTTTCATATTTTTTATAAATTGTTAACGTTTGTGCTTGGTAATTCCATTCGAAATATGCTAGTCTAGGTACAGAGCGGCCGCAATTTGACATTCAAATCAGTAACATCTGGAGAAAGGAGGTTACTATGGTAGTACAACTTTTACGTTTACGTCTTGAAGCTACACTCAATCCAAAAGTGCAAGTTAGCTTTATCAAAAAGAAACGGAACAAAAAAGTTATCGGTCGTAAAACAGGCCGATAACATCACCTAGCTAATCCCATTCTCGCACAAACAAGGGGCTGTGTCAATCCCTTGCGGTCACTCATTTTACGGTAGTTTTGCACAACCAGCGAGCTTCGCTCGCGTCTTCTTGCCGGAAGGCAAGAAGACGGCTATCGTCGGCGTGCGCAAGGCACGCCGACTCTTTACGGCAGTCGGTAGGGGCGGCTACGCCGCGCCCGTTCCCGACTGCCTATTCCTCCGGCTTTCTCCGAAGCCGGAGCGCATACTTCACTGCATTCCAATTTTAAAGTACATCCGTGTGCACCGTTCTGAATTCCTATCGGCACGCTCACCGCGGGGATTTTGATGTACGCCAGTTAGCCGATTCGTAATCCGTTTCACGTCACAAACCTAATTTTACCTACTGCTTCAGTCCCTCCCTCGGGGTCGGTACTTACGCTACCAACTCGTCATGCTTCGGGACCTGAGGGTATTAGAAAAGGGAGCATCACTCCCTTTTCCTAGGTCAGTCTGTCATGTTTAGTATGCTTTGTGTCTATCTTCACTCCCCTCAGGTCCCTACGCACACACGCAGTCCCCCATCTCCACTCTACATGTCTAATACAGTACTAAGGCAGCGGAGGGGGA
>ERZ777305.1425-NODE-1425-length-28553-cov-5.827602_pt1 | contig 28553 bp, 29 predicted proteins | sample MGYA00374965_ERZ777305 | MGnify/ENA primary metagenome ERZ777305 (study PRJEB29328, sample SAMD00013331) | mouse gut metagenome | study: EMG produced TPA metagenomics assembly of the Metagenome analysis of fecal microbiota from mouse which was promoted... | reverse complement strand
AACGGCAGAAATTACTATGTTAATTTATCTAAATATCAATATGTCAGTACACTAGGAGTCATGCGGCATAAAAATAAATATGTTATTAAAAAAGGAATACAATTATATGAGCGTTGGAATTCCAAAGAAGGTATCAAAATTATAAAAACGTTACATTTTGAAGAAATGCGTTTTCAGAAATATGCAGAACAGGTGATTGAATATCTTGAAAGGGACGGAGTATAAGCATGCCTTTTTTGGTACGAAAGATATTAAAGGATGAGAGTATTGAACATATTGAGAATATAGAGGATAACGATTTTCTGCATCAAAGTGCAGATGTACCGACCACAGAGTTTCGGACAAAACATAGTACATTATCAACTTATATGATTGATAATTTGAACGAATTGGATAAAGCGGTATTAGCGATTGCAACAACATCTTCCAAAATATCCAGTATGGAATTTATCATATTAGATGCTGAAATTTTGAAGGCAATAGGTTTGAAATATGAAAATACTTATCCGGGAATGGAAATTCCATATGAAGAAATGCAGGAATTTCATTATGATATCGTGGATGTTACTATCGAAAATTTGGCTAAATGCCTGGAAGCATATAAAAAAACGCTGCAACTGGATGATAATAAAAGTACTTTTATTGTTGATTATGCGGAAGGAAAAATCAAGGATTTGATAAAAACGGCTTTAAAACAGGAAAAGTTTAACATTGAGAAGGTTCCGGTCGAGTTAAACAAGGCAGTCCAAAAATTGCAAAAGGAATTACATTAAATCCCATCAGAAACTTTGAGATAAGTACCTGATGGGATTTATAGTTGAAGTATATATTCTATTCGACGACCGGCATTTCCGCCGACGTCCTCTGCGTATCCAGCTTCCGGTTGTGGCATTTGACTTTCATAAAGGCAAGAATATCCTCCTGGTCCCGGTCGTCTAACAGCTGATAATAGTAAAGAACAAGTTTTTCCTGACGTTTCAGAAACTTGAATTTTTTACTGTTTTCGGGAATGCTTATGTGTTTCAGAAATTCATTTAAGTCATCGCCTTCTGATTTGTTTCCCATAGATTCTTCCGATGGATGCTCCGTATTTTGATGGTGGTTGATTGAAAGTTCCAAAAAACTGTTCAAAGGAACATTATATAATCTGGATAAATTATATAGTGAATTTACAGGCGGAGAAATACGTCCCGTCTCATAGTGTGAATAAGTCTGCCTTGTGATATTTAACTGTGATGCGACATACTCCTGTGAATAGTTGTAGGATTTACGAAGCTCTTTTAAATATTTTTCCAATGGTTTTCCTGACATTACGTTGTCACACTCTCCTTTATCCATATCTTAATTAGAATGCCCAATCTCCAGAGCCTCATTCGAAAACCTTTCTTTATAAAATCCCAATATGTAAATAAATAGTTGATACAATAAAATGTATTACAAAAAGAACTTGAAAATATAGTCATAATAGCATATTATGTATATTGTAAGTATATCAAAAGTAGCATACTATATTTAGAAAGATTTCTAAAATAGCAAACACAACAGTATACGAGAATGATAAAAAGGATACAACAGGTGGCTACGCAGATGTGAATATCGCTCTGCGACACAAATAAATATTTTAAGAGGAGGAAGGAGAATGAAAACAAAATTCATTCAGAAACTCATGGCAGGCGCTTTAACGGCAGCTCTTGTAGCAGCACCGTGTATGGGCGTTTTTGCCAGCGAGACACCGGGCGGCAGCGATACGCCGAATAAACCCAGTGTTGAGGAAGAAGTTGTTGAAATCGTCAATAGTTCTGTTGGCGATAACGACGAAGGCGGTTCTGCTGTAAGCGGCATTGCACAGATTCCGGCAACCAGCTCCGTAGCGGGCGTAACATCTACCGTAAAAGGCGTATATCTTGCAACAAGCATTAACGGCGCGGCGATTACGACGAGTGTTGCAACTATTGCAAGCAGCTATAATCTGGGTGCGGGCGAGACTCCTTGTGCACGTGTTTACAACATGGATGTTAAGAAGAGCCCTCTTGCAGCAGCAGCTATTAATTCGGCTGCAGAAGCGCTTGGCGCAGCGGTAGGTCCTTACATCAACGTGGAGCTTGGCTTTACCAAAGGCGGTAAATTTAGCCTGCTTCCGTCTGATGGAGCGCCGATTACAATGAGCTTCGGCATTCCGAAGTCCTTTGTACAGGACGGAAAGACCTATGCGGTTATCTGTGTACGTCCTGGCGGCGTGGTAACGGTTCTGCAGAACACAAGCACAAATCCCAACGTTGTAACGTTCTCTACGACAGGTGGACAGGGTGCATATGCAATCATCAAATATTAATTTGATGAGAGATGACATGAAGACTGGGAGAAGAGCGTTCTTCTTCCAGTATCTTCTTCTGTTCGTTGTGCTCATTTTCAGTATTTATCAGTATAGTGTACATAGATTGTATGGATTTTCCGTTTATCCGGATGAGTTCGGTTACTGGGCAAGCGCGGCACAGTGGATTGGTTATGACTGGTCGGATGTGGCGTCGCTTGGTTACTATTATTCTTTTGGATACAGCCTGCTGTTGGCGCCGATACTGATGCTTTTTCATGACAGTATCAAGGCTTATCGCGCGGCAGTATTTGTGAATATGATTCTGCAATGTATTTCCGTTGGTATGCTGTGGGGAATTTTTAACAGAATTTTCCGCAGGCCGGCATGCGATATGGAATATGATGCGGAAAAAGAACGCATCAAAAAGATGCAGCTGGTATTTGCCGTCGGAACTGCGGTATTTTATCCGGCGTGGACTTTTTATGTGCAGATGACGTTGGCGGAAGCGCTCCTTACCTTTTTATATGTGTTCATCTGCCATCAGTTTATATTGCTATTGGACGATACGAAAACAATAAATGTAACAGGTAGAATATTGCTATTGTCGATAGCATTTCTATACTTACATTTTGTACATATGCGTACGGTCGGCGTTGCCGCTGCCGCCGTACTGGTTCTTGGATTCTATTTGTGGCGAAATCCGACGTACAGAAAGTGGATTGTTTTGCTCGGAGCGGTTTTAATTGCGGGAGCAGTAATTGGGGTGCGGATGAAAACCCAGGTGACGAAAAGCGTTTATGCTACCGCGGAAGCGGGGAACCTGGCAGCCAATGATTATACCGGGAAATTTCAGAGTATCCTGGCAATTTTGTCACCGCAGGGGATGAAGCAATTTCTGCAAAGTTGTGCCGGTAAACTATATTATCTCGGGATGGCTTCCTTTGGTCTGTTCTATCCTGCAGTTGGCGTTTGTGTCAAGAGAACGATATGTCTGATACGAGATATGTTACGGAAAAAAGGAAAGAGTGTTGAAAAGAAAGAAAGCTGGTTTTATTTTTTTCTGCTTTTTTCCATGATGGGGCAGTATTTTGTTTCAGCGGCTTTTGCCCGTGGCACTGGCCGATTGGATAATATTATCTACGGAAGATATAACGATTATTTTATGCCACTTTTTATGGGAATCGGAGTTCTTGTTCTTCTGAATGATAAAAATCCCTGGAAGATATTTTTGTATAACACCATCATATCTTCCGTACTTTTTGTCATCACACTTCGAACGGCTTTGCACAGTGAAAGCAGGGTCATGCGAGGCGTTTTTGCGACAGGGCTTAACTATCTATCCGAAAGCGTTTATTCTTATCAGGTTGTTCCGGAATTTATCAAAGCATATATATTTGGCATATTTTTAATGTTCCTTCTGACGGGAAGTATCTGCATCGGAAGGCGTTTCCGGCAGATTGTTTTCCCTGTGGCATTCGTTCTGCTCATGGAGATATTGCTGACAATCTGCCTGTGCCGGAAATATACATGGTCATATAATGATTCGGATTATTATGATTTAAAAGTCTATGAATGGATAACGGATTATGAAGCGCAAAACGGCGATGTGCCGGTTCGGTATCTGTATGGAGGCGGAACGAATTACATAGACCTGATTCAGTTCGCCATGCGGGATAAAAAAATCGAAATCATCTGGGAGAAGGATAGTCCGGACGATGAAAACGGTCAGGAAATCAGTCAGGAAATACGGGAACCGGGATTTTCGGAACCGGCCTTTCTGATTGCGGATTATAACAGTCCCTATTTGCCGGAACTGGAAGAAAAATATATGAAATGTGTGGAAAGCAATTCTTTTGTGCTGTTTTTTATCCTATAGGAAATTGCTGTAATCTCAGTGGACGCCAGACAAGAATTTACGCAGTAAATTCTTGGAACGCAGGCTGCTGAGCCTGCGTTTTTTATAGAATAGCGGCACGGAAAAGAAAGGAAGCCGAAAGATGAAACTGATTATTCAAATCCCATGCTATAACGAAGCAGAGACGCTGGAAATTGCGTTGAACGCGCTGCCCAGGCAGATAGAAGGAATCGATGAAATCGAATACCTGATTATCAACGACGGCAGTCAGGACGATACCGTGGCGGTGGCAAAAAAATGGGGCGTGCATCATGTGGTGAACTTTAAACAGAACAAAGGACTGGCCAAAGGATTTATGGCCGGTCTGGACGGATGCCTCAGAAACGGTGCGGATATAATCGTCAATACGGATGCGGATAACCAGTATTGCGGCGATGATATTCCACAGTTAGTCCGTCCGATTCTGGAAGGAAAAGCCGATATGGTTATCGGCGCCCGTCCGATTGATGAGACAGAACATTTTTCTTTCATTAAGAAAAAGCTGCAGCATTTCGGCAGTTGGGTTGTGAGAAAAGCGTCTCATACGGATATTCCCGATGCGCCCAGTGGGTTTCGCGCATTCAGCAGAGAAGCGGCGATGCGCATAAATGTGGTCAACGATTATACTTATACGCTGGAAACAATCGTACAGGCCGGAAGGGAAAAGATGGCGATTACAAGTGTCCCGGTCCGGACAAACGGCGAACTGCGTCCGTCGAGACTGTTTAACAGTATTTGGGGATATGTTAAAAAGAGTATGCTGACGATTTTAAGGGCGTATATGATGTATAAGCCGCTGAAAAGCTTTACCTTTCTGGCATCCATACCGACGGTCATCGGTTTGTTTATCGGAATCCGCTATTTATATTATATGGCTGTCGGCGTGGCGGGCGGTCATGTACAATCTCTGATTCTTGGATGCACACTGATTATCATTGGTTTTCTGACTTTGATGATTGGACTTATGGCGGATGTGATTGCGGCCAACAGAAAGCTGCTGCAGGACACGCAGTATCATGCCCGCCGTTCCGAATATGAAGCGATTTATATGCAGAAGAAGATGGAAAAAGAGGCCGTCAGAACGTATCGTGTCATCAGCAATGATGAGATTGCGCCGCTTGTGGAGGCGGGAGAAGGCTGAGCGGAACGGGCAGAACGATTGTGTGAAAGGGACATGAATTATGGAGGAAGAACCGAAGAAAAAGCTGTTGGTCACCGCCTCGACTTTTCCAAGATGGGAAGGCGATACGGAACCGCGGTTTGTATTGGACCTTGCATCTCATATGACAGCCGGTTTTGATGTTACGGTACTGGTTCCGGCCGCGCCGGGAGCGAAAGAAAAGGAAACACTGGATGGTGTAAAGGTGATTCGGTATCATTATTTTCCGCTTCATAAATGGGAAACACTCTGTTACCCAGGTGCGATTGTTCCGAGAATCCGAGAGAAAAAAGTCCGTGCTTTCTTAGTTCCTTTTTTATTCCTTTCCTTCTATTTTCATCTGTGGAAACTGTTGCCGGATTTTGATATTGTTCATGCGCACTGGCTCATTCCGCAGGGAATCGTACAGTCTCTTTTTAAGAAGCCTTACATCGTGACGGGACATGGCGGCGATGTGTTATCGCTGAACAGGGGATTGATGCGGAAATGGAAGATTCGATGCCTGAACAGAGCCGCGCATGTTACGGTAGTATCGGAGCATTTGAAGAAAAAAGTGCAGGAACTGACACCGGAGATTGTGCCCGATGTAATTTCAATGGGCGTGAATACTTCACAGTTCGGCAGAAGGCATCATATACCGGATTACTTCGGGCAGGGGGATAAGAAGGTAGTCTTGTTCGTAGGCAGACTGGCCGAAAAAAAAGGCGTCTCTTATTTAATCAGCGCGATGGAGCATGTGGATGCGATGTTGGCAATCGTCGGTGACGGGCCGCTCAGAGAGCTGCTGGAACAGCAGGGGCGGGATGTGAACCACAAAGCGGGATGGAAGAAAATCAGACTGATGGGCGCGAAGTCGCATGCGGAGCTAAAAGCGGTGTATGCTTCGGCGGATGTTTTTGTCTGCCCGTCTGTTACGGCAAAAGACGGGGACCAGGAAGGGTTCGGACTTGTCATGCTGGAAGCGATGGCGTCCGGGCTTCCCGTAATCGCCAGCAATTCCGGAGGAATCACACAATTAATCATGGATGAAGTAAACGGACTGCTATGTACGGAAAAAAGTGTGGACGAGCTGGCGGCGGCAATCAACCGCATGTTTCATGATAAGAAATTACGCGATAACATTTCCGAAAATATAAAAAGTATGATAAAGGAATACGATTATCAGGCGATTGCACAAAAGTATGAAAAAGTGATAAATAATGTTTGAACAGATGGTTTGGGGAAATGTATGAAAAATAATAAAACGGTTAGACGGGGATTTCTGTATCAGAAGAACGGAAAGATAAAAGTTGACCATAGAAAAACAAATTCCATTTTGCTGAACAACCTGCAGATAGATTTTCTGTTAAGAAATTGTCAGTATATGAAAGGATTTTTACTGGATGCGGGCTGCGGCGAAAAACCGTATAGCCTGATTTATGAAAAACTGACAGAACAAAGCATCGGATGCGATGTTCCGTATTGCATTCATGACCAGAGCGCGGTAGATGTTTTTGCGACACTGGATGAACTGCCGTTTCAGAACAATATGTTCGATACGGTGCTTTGCACAAATGTGATGGAGCATGTTGCGGAGAATGGAAAGGCTTTTTCCGAGCTTTCAAGAGTATTGAAACATAACGGACACATGCTGTTGTCCGTACCGTTTCTATATCCGACCCATGAGGCTCCTCACGATTTTTACAGATATTCCGTTTATGGATTAATCTATCAGCTTGAGAAAAACGGGATGGAGATTGTGAGCGTCACACCCTGGGGCGGAATCGGCTTGCTGGTTCTTATTTATTGTAATTTATTTTTATGTAAATTTCTTAAAGTAAAGGCAATTAATTCTTTTGGATGTATTTTGCAGGAGGGAATATATTCGGTTTATCGGAAACTGTGCTTGAATCGCTTAATGATAAATGGTACGAAAAAGAGAATGGCAAAGACTATATCGACCGGGTATTTTATCGTTGCCCGAAAAGCGCGGGAAAGGTGATATGACATTTGTCAGCTATAAAAAATGTTGGAGGCTTTTTCAGTAAAATGAAGATATTATTTTATGCCGGAGATGAATTTCTGTCAGACCAACGCAATGGAGGACAGCAGGTAAGTATCAGAAATTATCGGTTTTTATGTCAGATATTTGGTGCGGAAAATGTTCATATCGTAATATTCTGCAATGAAGATATCTCGAATAAAGCCGTTAATGTGAAAAGATTTCCGAAACACAGAAATAAAATAGAACAATTTTATAACTGCATTTTTATGAGAAATGGTTACAGCAGGCGGGTGGAGCGGAAAGTTACAGAATATATTACAAAGTTACAACCGGATATCATTTTTTTTGACCATACTTTTACGGGCGGAATTCTTCATAAACTGGATGCAAAACTCAGAAAAAAGATGGTTATCATATCATATGTGCATAATGTTGTAAAACACTATGTATGGGAAAAGGTGATACATGAGAGTGTTCTGTTTATCATACCTTATTTATCATATTGCCGGAATGAAAAAATCATGATGAAAGAAGCCGACCGGGTTATCGCAATCAATCAAAGAGACGCAGAAGAACTCCAAAAACTATACGGACGGAAAAAGGACTTTATTCTTCCGGTTACATATCAGGATAAGTTTGACAGCAGCTGTCTTGACGGGAAAAGGAACGAAATTACAACTATTTTGTTTGTCGGTTCTTATTTTGGCCCGAATATACAGGGAATACGCTGGTTTATAAGGCATGTTTTACCATATGTAAAGGGTAATGTGAAACTGGAAATAATCGGGAAAGATATGGAACGACTGCGAAAAGAGTTACAAAGTTCCGTTGTTGATGTTATTGGAACTGTGGAGGCAACAGAACCATATTATTACCATGCAGATTTGGTGGTTATTCCCATACCATACGGGAGCGGAATGAAAACCAAGACGGCGGAAGCGATGATGTATGGAAAATATATTATCGGGTCAAAAGAAGCGCTGGAAGGATATGATATAAAAGACCTGCAATATATGAAAGAGTGTACTACGGAAACAGAGTTCATAAAGGAAATAAACCATTTCCTGAAAGTAAAAAATGAGAATGGTTTTTATCCGGAAGTAAGGGAACGTTTTTTAAAGAATTATGAAAATGAAAATGCCCGTAAAGCATTCGAAGTTTTTCTGAAAAACGCTTTAAAGGAGTCTGAATAGCATGAAGGTACTTTTTATTGCGGGCGGTGATTTACTGAAGAATTACAAAAGCGGCGGAGAACAGGTATGCCGGCGTAATATTGACTGTCTGTGTGAACTATATGGCAAAGAGAATATCCACTTTTTATTTTTCAGCGAATGGAAAGGAGAATGTCCGAAAAATTGCAATATCTTTCCCCGGCTGCGAAGGTGGAAGGTATTGCTTGCATTATTTATGGGACATAAAATGTATTATCCGTGGAATGAAAAGAAAATACTGGACCGCATCAGGGATATTTCTCCCGATATCATTTTTTTTGACGGTATTTCTATCGGGAGCATTCTTCCTAAAATTCCGGATGGCATTTATACGGTCGTTTTTGAACATAACTGCGAAAGAAAATTTGTCAGGAATCAGGTCAGGCATGAGGGGATTATCTACTTTCCCGAATTTTTGGTGATAAGTGCGTGCGAAAGAATTGCCGTTAAGGAATGTAATCTGCTTATCTGCATTAATGAACGGGACCGGAAAGATATTCATCATTTGTATTCCAGGACGGCGGATTTGCTGTTGCCGGTCACCTTTGAGGGAAGCCTGCAAAAAGAAAAAATTGTACCGAATGCGAAAAAAGAATTGATATTTATAGGTTCCAACTTTAAACCCAATTTGGAGGGAATCCGATGGTTTGTGGATAATGTGATGTCTGTTCTTGAAGATTACCAATTATACATTGTCGGGAAAAATTTTGAAAAAGAAAGAAAAAAGCTGGAAAGAAACAATGTAACGGTTGTCGGAACGGTCGAAAATCTTGAAGAATATTATTATCGGTATCAGGTTATCGTAATGCCGATATTTTATGGCTCCGGAATGAAAGTGAAAACGGCGGAAGCGATGATGTATGGAAAAACGATACTGGCCACCGATGAAGCATTGGAAGGTTACGACACAGAAACAGTGAAAGGAATATTCAGGTGTAATACAAAAGAGGAATTTATCACCTGTTTACATAGTCTGTTTGCGGAAGATATACCGACATTTCAGGAAGAAGTATATCAGAATTACCTGAATAAATACAGCAGGAAGGCGGCGCTTGAAATTTTAAGCAAAGCCATGCCGTCAGGAGAATGACAAATGAAGGAATTAATTTCAATTATTGTACCCATATATAATACGGAAGCATATTTACAAGAGTGCATTCAAAGCGTTTTAAAGCAGACATACCGTCATTGGGAACTGTTGTTGGTAGACGACGGTTCTACCGATAAAAGCGGTGAAATCTGTGAAAGCTATGCGGCAGATGACAATCGCATTAAAGTGTTTCATCAGAACAATGCGGGTCAGTCCAAAGCGAGAAATACAGCTTTGGAATTTTGTGAAGGGAAATATTACACATTTTTGGATTCTGACGACAGACTTTCGGAGGATGCACTGGAAATCTTGTATACTTCCATGCGAAATACAGATAGTGATATTTCATGCGGCGGAGGTTTCAGTTTTGGAAACAGAACGAGAAAAGCAGTCTGTATGCCGGATGGAAAGTATGTATTGAATGCGGAAGAAGCCTGTCGCAGGATGTTTATTCAGGATGGATTAAACAGTAATACGGTTGCCAAATTATACAGAGCGCATTTATGGAATCAGGTTAAGTTTCCGGAAAATCATATTTTTGAAGATGTGCCGATTATGTATAAAATTGTGCTGAACAGCAATCAGGTGTCGTTCTGTGACAGATATGTATATGAACAACGTTCCAGAGCAGGCAGTACCACCAGAAAGGATTGGTCTGATGAAAGAAAAATATATGTAACGTATTCGCAGGCAGTTTATGAAGACATAAAGCAAAGACTTCCTCAGATGGCAGAAGAGGCATTTGTGTACTATTTAACGGCGGTCATTGATAATTATATTCATGTTTCACTTAGCAGAAACAATAAAGATTATCGGGAGTATCGTGAGGAATTATATCGAACGATAAAAGAGAATGATGCTATTGTGAGAAAATATCCCTGTTTAAGAAGAATGAGAAAAAGGATTATAGTCTGCAAACTTGGCCTGGGGGGGGGCACTAAACGATATTTATTCAAGACTAAAATAGGAAAAAGGAAGAGACGGTACAATATGGATATAAAAGGCAAAGTGAAAAATAGGGGGGGGGTATATCGCGGTCATCATCGCAGCATATAATGCGGAAGCATATATAGAACGATGTATTCGTTCCGTTCAGAATCAGACATATGGGAACTGGAAGGTTTATGTTGTCGATGATGGAAGCACGGATAATACGCTGAAGATTTTAGAGCGTATTGTGCGGAACGAAGAACGTGTTTGTGCCGTACATACGGAGAATAACGGAGTATTTGCAGCGCGGAGAACAGCGATTGATTTGGTGGAGAATTGTGAGTATCTGACATTTCTCGACAGTGATGATTTTTTTTGTGAAAATGAGCTGTTTGCCCGCTGTGTTGATGAAGTGACCGAGCATAAGCTGGACTATCTTGGTTTTAATTACAGGACCGAACAGAAATCTGTTTTTCGGGCCGATGAAAAAGTACGGTGGATAAATAAAAAAGAATTGTTAAAGGATTTATTAACAGGTATACATATCGACGGTAATATGCAGTTTTCTTTATACAGAACGAATCTTGTAAAGAAATATTTTAAAGTTTATTCCTATAACAATGATGACTTCTTTAATAAATACGATATCATAATGCACGCCGGACGGTGCGCTTATATACCGATAACAGGATATTTCTATTCTTCTAATCCAGGCAGCCAGACGCGTTTGACCGTTCAGGAAAAGGATTCTTTATATTATAAGCATTCTTTGGAATTTATAAAAACGGTGTTGGAACAATTTCCGGAGCTGATAGAAGAATGCGAGTATTTCAGCAATAATATTTTGCTGTGGCTGGCGGCGCAGCTGGCTAAAGAAAAAGAAACAAAGCAGTTGAAAATTTATGAATTTATTATGAGGGAGTTTCGCAGTCACGGGAAAATATTTTTAACGAACCCTTATTTTGATAAACGAAAAAGAATAAGATTTCTTGTAATATATTTTAACTTATATGGAATTTTATTTTGTTTGTATTCGAAATATAAGAATATGAGACAGAATAAAAAAAACTGATGGTGGCAGGATGACAGAAAACGGACAGGTGTGGCGGGAGGAATACATGATTTGAAAGAGATACTGATTGTTTCATGGAATGGAGAAAGCGGAGGAGGCGCGGAACGCGTTACCCATTATGCGCGGATGGCCTGGCAGGACAGGTATAAAATAACAATTATCGACTTGGAAATGGTAAAAAGCGACAAAAAGTATGATATCTGGTTAGGTCTGCATTATGCACTGGATGCTTTGGTGGTGAGCGCTTATACGAACGCTTATATAAGAAAAAAATTAAAAAAGATGAAACGAGAAGACCTGATTGTAGTTACGCAAGGTTATAATGCGCCATTGGTGGAAGCGGATATTGCATTTGCACATGGCACGATGAGAATGTTTCAAATAAAGACTTATAATGACCATAGATGGCATTTCAGTCAGTTTTTTGAAATGCGCTCCTGGAACAAATCAAAGCGTCTGATAGCGGTGGGAGAGCATGTAAAACGGGAAGCAATCGATTTATATCATGTTTCTCAGGACAAAATTCATATTATAGAAAATTGTGTCGATACCGATATCTTTTATCCTTTACAAGAAAAGGAATGTGAAGCCCATAATACAATATTATTTTGTGGCAGATTATTTCCGGGAAAAGGTTTGGACAAACTGTTGGAACTGGCGCGCCTGTTGGAAGAACAGGACGAGCTTTCCTTACTGATTGCTGCGCCGATTTCCATAAATGCTGAATTGTTTGCGAACATGCGGCATACAAAAGTTATGATTGGGCTGAAAAGGGATGAAATGAATGCGTTCTATAACGCAGGAAGCGTTATGTTTTTTCCGAGTCTGTATGAAGGATGGGAGCTTGTCACTCTGGAGTGCCTGTCGGCAGGCGTTCCGGTTCTTGGAAGAGATGTCGGGGCGGCAGGTGATTTGTGGCATGATGGACAGCGGGGCGTGAAGCTGATGTCCGATGATATGCAGGAAAACCTGTCTGCTATACGGAAGCTTGCCGGGCAATATCGGGATATGAAGGACAGGATGTCGTTGCATGAAGATATGGTAGAAAAATACAGTCTGTCTCAATATAAAAACAGATTAAACGAGTTTTTGAAACATAATTAGAGAAAATAGATAATGAAATATTTTCCATATGAGAGTAATGAGGGACAGTATACGGATGAAAGAAGATGACAAACGAAAGACAGGAGTCAGTGTCGTGATTCCCACATATAACCGTCCGGATTATCTGGAGCGGATACTGCGGTGTATAAGCAGTCAGACAAGGAAAGTAGATGAAATAATCGTTATAAATGATAATTCGGATAATCTGGCCGAGTACAGCAGCGTTATTGAAGCGTTTCGGAATGAAATGGAAATTCGCTACATCGTAAATGAAAAAAATATGGGGGCGCCATGTTGCAGGAATATCGGCATCAGAAAAAGCAGATATTGTTATCTTGCCCTGACGGATGACGATGACGAATGGAAAAATGATAAAATTGAAAAACAGCTCAAAGTCATGCAATCCGGAAACTATGGCCTGCTTTATACATACGGAACCGCGGTGGATGAAGACGGGAAAGAAATATACCGGTTTGAAGGACAGGAAAATAATTTGCAGTCACTTTTAAGAAAGAATTTTATTCCTTCGTCCTCGGTTATGGTAAGTTATGAAGCAATTTCCAGGGCCGGCATGTTCGATCTGCAGATGCCGAGTTGTCAGGATTGGGATATGTGGATAAGAATCATTTCCCTCGGATATGCCTTTAAAGGGATAGAGGAACCATTGGTTGTATATCACAAACATGAAAGAGGCTCCATCGGAACCGGCACGAAGGCGGAAGAAGGATATCGGCTGTATTATCGGAAGCACCTGCCCAAATATATCAGATACTTTTTATTTACAAAGGATATTAAGTATGCCCTGTATGCTGCCAAAATGGCGATACGTCATACAAAGAAATGAGGAGAAAGAATGAAGAAATTCATAAAAATGGTTCTGGCATTAATGCCGTTTAACAGAAAATATTATTGTTCCGTCTGTAATCATAAAGTGAATTACTTCCGGGGGTTTGGTTCTGAGGCTGAAATTTTTCAGAACATAAAAATCACAGGGGGGGTATAGAGCGAAATCTCAATGCCCGATTTGTTATTCGATTGACAGAATGAGATGGCTTGATTATGTTCTGGATAGAAAACTGAATTTTTATGAAGAAACGCAGAAAACAATATTGCATATTGCTCCCGAAAAGTGCATTGAAAAGAAAATACGCGCAAGGTTTGACAACAGGAACAGGTATATTACCGGCAATATCATCAAGGGTGCGGCGGATGAAGTGGTTGATATTACGGATATGTCTTATCCGGCACAGTACTTTGATTATATTATCATAAACCATGTACTGGAGCATGTGGAAAAGGAAAGCCAGGCGATGCTTGAAATACAAAGGACATTAAAAGATACGGGAAAATTTATTTTTTCCATGCCGATTTGCGATGAGCAAAATACATATGAAACGGAAGAAAAAAATCTGTCCAAAGAGCAGCGATTGCAGCTTTATGGACAGGAAGACCATGTCCGGTTGTATGGAAGAGATACAAAACAGCACATGGAAAAATATGGATTTCAAATCAAGGAGTACAGAGCGGATGAATGTGTATCGGAAAAAGAGCTGCAAAGAGCAGGGTATATCAGGGAAGACCGAATCTTCGTTGCTGAAAAGAGGTAAAAGAAAAATAGAAAGACTGATACGAAAATGGGTGGAATGTGCGTTGATGCAATGTATAAAAATGTATTATAGCTTGCTGCCCTTTAGAAACGGCATTAATGACAAAGAACATCGTTCCCCCAGGATTATTGTATCATTTACAAGTTATCCAAAGCGGTTTGCGTCAATCCCATTGACTGTGAAAAGTATATTATATCAATCCTGTAAGCCGGATAAAATCGTACTTTATCTTGCTAAAGAAGAGTGTGCGGAGCAGTTACCGCAACAACTGTTAAAGCTGCAGCAATATGGACTAGAAATTGTATTTGTTAATGAAAGCGAAAATTTAAAGTCACATAAAAAATACTTTTACAGTATGCCTGAATATCCTGAAGATGTAATTATAACAATAGATGATGACATCATGTATCCCAAAAACATGATAAAGAAATTGTATCAATCCTTTCAATCCTATCCGAACTGCGTTTCTGCATCTCGCGTTCACCGGATAAAAATAGAGAATCATAATTTGTGCAGATATAACGATTGGGATATTTGTTGTAAAGATGAGTATGAGCCATCTGACTGGCTGTTTGCAACCGGCTGCGGTGGTGTGCTTTATCCGCCCGGAATACTGCCGGAACGGACATTTAACAGGACGCTTATTCTGAAATTGTGTCTGAACGCGGATGATGTCTGGTTGAAATTCATGGAGCTGATGAACGGGGTAAAAGTAGTATATGTTCCGGCAGCGAACGATAAACTTTGGATGAATGAAAAATTCAGCAGAAACGGGTTGGCTTCTGCAAATGTAGAGGATGGTCAAAACGATATCTACATAAAAAATGTAAGTCAATATTTTGACTTTTATCTGGAAAGGTCATTGTTGAGGGCAGAATGAAAAAAAAGCATATATTTACCAAAGAGTTTGATGAACGACGAATAGATAATTTGTTTCAAATCGCGGCATATGCTATATTGGCGTTTGCCGCATTAAAACGGATTGATGCGCTTAAGGTTCCGTATGTTGTACCGGACGAGTTTGGTTACTGGTCGGCAGCAAGTTATTTCAGCGGATATGACTGGAGCAGCGCGTCTAATCTGAATCCTTATTATGCTTTTGGATATGGAATGGTTCTGGCATGGATATTAAAGCTGTTTCGCGGAATTTATGCGTATAAAGCGGCTATTGTTTTAAACGCGGTCATATTATGCGCTATGTTTGTTCTGTTGAAAAAGATATGCGATAAACTGTGGGGAAAAAGTTTATGGAATAGTATCGTTTCTTTGGGTGTCTGTCTATATACATTTAATATCGTATATGCGCAGCTTGCCTTGTGTGAATTATTGTTACAGATGGGTTTTTTTGCTTCTATTTTCTTTCTGCTGGAAATACAGGAAAAGGCTGCATGGAAAAGCTGTATCGGGTATTCTGTCACATTTTCCATGTTATATTGGATTCATATGCGGAGTCTCGGAATTTTGGCCGCGGGATGCCTCTGCCTGTTACTTTTACGGGCAGAGCATAAAATATCGAATGGTAAACTGGCAGGTTCTCTGGCGATTGTTCTGACAATGTGTCTTATTTCGGTTGTTATAAAAAAGAACATGAGCCAGTTTTTGTATGGAGAAAGTGCGCTGGCAACAATCAATGACTTTGCAGGACAGGCCGGTAAATTGCGCAGCCTGAAAGCATTTCGCGGAATGGCTGACTTTTTGGCAGAACTGACAGGCCAGTTATGGTATCTGTGCAGTACGACTTTCCTGTTGCTTTTTTTTGCAGTCATTTATCTGATAAAGGATATTGTGCAAAGATTTTTGAAAAGAAAAAATGAGAAAGATTTCGGCATATTCCAAATCTATTTGTTGTTGAGTTTTTTTATGACACTTGCTATCAGTGTGGTAGGTACGATGCAGAGCCGCAGGACAGACGCTTTGGTTTATGGAAGGTATATTGAATTTGTGATACTTCCTGTGCTTGTGTTTGGCATATTCAGTATCATACATGGAGAAATCAGGATAAAAACAATCAGTTTTATTACAGCGGTTTATCTTTTTTTGGCCATTCTCGTAAATTATATTTATCAGATAAGAAACTATTCCGGTATCGTTTATCCTACTGTGACAGGTATCTACAATTTTATATGGGAGAATTATGATAATTTTGTATTTCCCTGTACAGTATTTACAATTACTGTGGAAGTATTGTTTATCATACTTTGTTATAAAAAAAGAAAATTATATCAGACAGTTTTGGCTCTTATCCTTGTCTGTACAATCTGGTTGTCCCATGCCAACGGATTTATAGAAAATGGAGTGCTGGTACATCAAAATATTATTCAAGTTGATAAAATCGCCAGTGTTATAGAAGAAAACGACGAAGAAGCGCCGGTTTATTATTTATACGATAAGGAAGACAGTCTGTTGACGGCAAATAGAATATTCATGCTGCAGTTTTTGTTAAAAGACATAAAAATACAATGTATTCAGGCGGAAGATATGAAAGCGATTGAAGGAAAGGATTATTATGTAATCGTGAATAATGCATCAAAATGTGCAGAGAAAATAGAAGAAACTTATTATAAAATCGCAGAAGGGAATCCCCTTATCTTATATTCCAGTTGGAACCATCCATAAAACGAGATATGGAATTTATTAGAAAACAGGATGAAAGGAGAGCAGGAACGTTAAGTGAATAAATCAGATTCGAGAATCAACAAGTCTATTAAAAATTCAAGCATGGCATTATTTGAACAGATTATCTGCAGTCTGATGTCTTTTGTCGGAAGAACGGTATTCATTTATACACTTGGAAAAACGTATCTTGGTTTTAACGGTTTATTCGGTGACATTTTTTCCTTGCTTTCCCTTGCGGAGATGGGAGTAAGCACAGCAATTATTTATTTAATGTATGAACCGGCCGCTTATCATGAGTATGAAAAGATTGCCGCTTTATTGAATATTTATAAGAAAATATATATGGTAATTGCCATTGTGATTACAATAACAGGATTATTGTTTCTGCCTTTTCTCGATTTCTTCATTTCGGATATTCCGAAAATGCCGGAATTGCCGGTTATGTACTTGTTGTTTTTATTCAGTACAGTCATCAGTTATCTTTTTGTATATAAAAAGAGTATTTTAATCATAGACCAGAGAGACTATATCGCGTCGTTAATCTATGTAATTGCAATGATTCTGCAAAATATTCTGCAAATCATTTTTTTGTATATCACACATGATTTTATCGTATACCTGATAATTCAGATTATGTGTACCATCGGCAATAATGTTGCGGTATCGGTTTATGTAGACAGACACTACACCTATCTGAAACAGTATAAAAATGCGAAAATAGATAAGGAAACAAAAGAAAGCATCGTTAAAAATGTAAAAGCAATGTTTCTGAGCAGAGTCAGTTCAGCGATTGTCACTTCCACGGATAATATTTTGATTTCCAAATACGTCAGTACGGTTACATTAGGGATATATTCCAATTATACATTGTTTACGAATCTTCTTCGCAAGCTTTTAACGAAGATTTTTGGTGCATTAACGGGAAGCGTCGGGAATCTGATTGTGCTTGAGTCGAAGGAAAAAGTGTATCGGACATTTAAGCAGATTTGGTTTGTTAATTTCTGGCTTGTTGCCTTTTTCGGAGTGTCTTTGTTCGTATTGTTAAACCCCTTTATTGAAGTATGGCTTGGGACATCTTATTTGCTTGATAAGAAAGTTCTTTTTATTATTTGTTTTAACTTATATATGCGATTGATTCGAAATACGTTTCTCATTTTAATCGATACTTACGGGCTGTTTGTGGAGATAAAACCGAAATGTATTGCGGAAACAATAATTAATGTTGTTGCTTCCCTGATTTTCCTGATACCGTTGCACATGGGAATCTATGGTGTTTTGCTTGGGACATTCGTAAGCAATATTTTGACTAATTTCTGGTACGAACCTTATTTGCTGTATGTAAAAAAATTTGAAGTCGGTATGGGAAATTATCTGAGGGACTTTACCAAATATTTGGCGATTACGTTTTTTTCAGGAGCCATGGCTTTTTATATTTGCCATGAAGCGGCAGTTTTGCCTGGCTGGCCCGGTTTCCTGCTGAAAACCGTTTTATGTGTGATAATCACAAATTCCATACTGTTTCTGTTTTTTCATAATACAATGGAGTTTCAGTATTTCATGGCCGTTTTTAAAAATAAATTTTTACAGAAGATAAAGAGATAAAATACATGGAAAGATAAAGCATTCGCTGAAAGGGTATGTTTTATATGAAAGAAATACAAATGACAGAGGAACAAACGAAATCGGAAAGGAACCGAAATTATGATTTTTTGAGGATAGTATGTACAATAGCCGTTATAATGATTCACGTCAGCGGTTCTTATAAAAGTGCGTATATGGATATCAATGAATTTGGAAACATATATAAAGATAATTTATTCATTACCTGTGTTTTTAATTCCGTTTCAAGATTTGCAGTACCCTGCTTTGTGATGCTTTCGGGTTGTTTCATTTTAGCAGACAGAAAAAATGCCGATTACAATTTTTTCTGGCGTAAAAAAATGAAGAAACTCGGAATACCGACGTTGTTGTTCAGCTTTGGATATTGTTTCTATCAATTCATTATTGAAATGTTTTGTTCGGGGGGGGGTATTGAAGGCTCAAAGAAAATGTGGCAATTGCTCATGCGATTTACGAAAGGGATTCCCTTTTATCATATGTGGTATATGTATATGCTAATCGGTATCTGTTTTCTTGCACCGTTTTTTGTGCGGATTGCAGCGGAGATTCCCCCAAAAGATTTTGAAAAAATAACCTGTGTCTTTACGGTATGGGCAAGTCTCAGTTCCTGTACGAGCCAATACCTGCTGGCATGGGATTTGGGAAAGGCAGCTTTGTATATGGGCTATTTTATGTTTGGCCATGTAATTTATGAACGAACTCGAAATAAGAAGAACAATTTCCGGGGAGTCTGTCTGATTATGGGCGGAATCATGATTGAATTGATGATGGCATATATTTCTTATGTGCATGTTTTAAATGGAATTGCGGAAAAAGATGAGTTCTATGCGGTAATTCTGCCTCAGAGTCCGTGGATTGTTTGTGCGTCAATCGTTATTTTTGGCGGTTTTTCATTGCTCGATATAAAGTGGGATTTCGGAAAACTGCCTGCCTGTACATTTTATATTTATCTGTTCCATGCCGGTGTTTGGGATATTGTCCGCAGAATAATGAAGAAGTACGGACTGCCCGGCATAAACGGCAGTTTTCAGATATTGCAGTATATTATAGTCGTATTCCTGATTTCCGCGATTTTTTCTGCCGGCTGCCTGTCTTGTACACGACGGTTGCAGAGTCGCGGCTCATGAACAGCCGCTGGACGATATGAAAAGAAAGAAACGATTATGTGACAGAATAAATCCACTCACAAAAACATAACAGAAACAATAAGTGAACAGTTGTCTATTTACAATAATAGACAGCTGTTTTTGTTATAAATTGAAAAAATAACGTGATTTTAGAAGGAAAAAAAGACACTAAAAAGTAGAATAAGCAAAAATAGACAAAAATCAGGTAAAAATAGCAATGATAGAGAAAGAAAAAATGAAGAATAAATGATATAATTTAAAATAGACTCGGCATAAGTTTATATAATTTTCAAATTTTTAGAAAGGAAGAAAGGAGTGATGCGCATTGAGTAGAAACAATAGAGCGCATCACAGCGAGAATAGAAGAACTGACGTTCTGCAATTTGAGAAAGAAAAGAGAAAAAGAAGGACCTCTGCACATTCGAAAAATCGAATAATACAAAAACAAAACCGGGCGACCACATGTGTGTCAGATGAACAAAACGAGAAGAAAAAAATCAAAATCGTGGTTATTGCAGGAATCATTTTTTCTACAATTTTTGTTACGGCTCTTTTTGAATTTGTTTTTTTTAATTATGTCGGGTTTATCAATGGAATTGGCAGCTTCGTGAGTCTGACGGGGCTGGTTGTGAGTGTAAGCGTTGATGCGGAAAAGCCTGTTTTTTATGATGAAACGGATTTTTTCAGGAGAGTAATCGACGGGATAATATGGTTAAAAGATGTATGGCGTAGTAAACCGGTATTTACATTTCTTTTGGTTACGCTGGTAGTTATTAATGTATCAGCGTTAATGGGCAAATATGCAGTTTGCTCCAGACTTGTGTATGCGGCGGATAAAGGAATGACGGCTTTCCTGAACTACGAAGAAAAAACTTATAAAAAATCTGCTGACAATCAGGGGGCATTGGGCATTACGGTATTTGTCTTCCAGACTGAGGGTGAAGAAAAGGTGAATAATGATATGGAAAGTCTGGCGGCAGAAGATTCACCATATATATTCTCCGAAGAAGAGATAATCGGACAGTTTGGCAAGGAGAATTATCTGGCGGTAAAAAACATTATCGTAACAAAGGATGACAGAAACCGGGAAATGAATTTATCCACAAGCGACTATAATGATATTTTCCATCTGGAGGGTGAGTTCAGAATAGAAGACTGGAATGACCAGGAAACGATTGATGCGATTATCCTCCAGGAGGTACAGGATGAAATCAGGCTGAAAAAAGAAAATAAATTTGATGAAGAAGCGCCGGGCGGCCTTCAGTCTGATGTGAATGCAGCAAGTGAAAAAGAGAAAAAAGAGCATACTTTTTCTGAAAGGACTGAAATTATGGGAACAAGGGCGGGGGCATATGGCTTGTATCCTAAGAGCTCTCTTGCCAAGCTGGTGTCAAATGATAATCAGGCGCTGGCGCTGTCTCTCGTGCTTATCGGCGGTAAAAAACAGACGGAAATGTACTATTATGGAGAGTCTATCATATGGGGACGGGAATATCTCAGTTTTGCGGATGTCTCGGCAGGCTCGGTAAAAGAAAAACTGAACTGGATTGCAGAACGTTATAAAGATATCATGTCTATCTGCTCCGAATCAGATATAGAGTATATGTATGCTGACAGGCTGATGAAAGCATATCAGCATGCGGCAAACGAGTTTTAGGGGAAGGAGGCGTTTTTATGGAAATAAATGATGAACTGGTTGAACAAATTCTCAGACAATACGATGCCTTTATGGAGTCCGGCATTGGGGACGATATAAAGGCGGATGGTGAAAAAAAACTATTTGTACAGGGCTATCTGTGCAATGCCATGCAACAGGAGAATATGCGGCAAACGGATGATGCCATGATTCGGAATCAGATAATCCAGACCCGCTCCAAATACTGTGAACCTGTTCTGGAACTGCTTGCCATCGAAGGGGAGCTTTATCATGGGGACCTGGCCGAAAAAATGAACTTATCTCCGAGCGGGCTGAATGCGATTATTAAAAAAATGCAGGAAACAGAAATTCCGATTATCAATACAACCCAGATTGGAAAGTACAAAATATATTCGCTGCCTGATAATGTGCGGGATTTTATGTTAAAAAAGAATGGCGGACAGATTTCAGATGAACCGGAGGAAAAAGAGGTGCCAAAAGCAGTACAGAAGATGTCCGATGCCGCCGGAAAGCCGGATATCTTTTTGTGCTTACAGCATTTTGCGGAGAAGGCGGGCAGGGACTGGAAAGACAGCCTGAATCTGTTATTCAGGGGAATAGAAGAAGGTATTTCCACAGAAGTCAAGGCGGAGTTTACAGCTTTTTCAGAAACGCTTGCCGATACTTATGAGGAAGAGCCGGAAAGTATGGAGGATTTGAAAAGGCTTTTTCATAACGAAGTTCTGTCATTTCTCATGGAGGATTATCTGAAAAATTATGATTTGCGCAAAGAACTGATGCGTTTGAAAAATGCCGGGAAACTGACTTCGGGCGATAAAAGGTTCCTCCGCAGCATATTGTGATTTCAGGAAAACAGGGCAGTCTTTATGAATGCGCCCTGTTTTTATCTGTTATAATCAATCTGAATAAAACCGCATATCTTATACAACGCACATAAGTCCATACATTATTACACATATAAAGAAACTGATGATGCTTGCTTTATTTGTTTTATAGTTTGTATTTGCGGGATTCCATTTTTTGATTTTACTATTTTCAAATAAAAATCCTATTGTTGCACTCGCTATACCCAAAATCAACAATCCGCATATTTTTATTGCAGTCAGTGTATTATTCTCAATTCCTTTTGTTTCAAATACAATACCGGTTATTCCGATTCCCATACATAATATCAAGGTGTAGACTGCAGTTACTGGAATGCTGCGTCTGGCGCGTTTCCTGTCATCTTCCCTGCGATAAATTTTATCTGTCATTTTGTAGTTGCTCAATTCTATGCCTGTGATAAAACTAAGTATATATACAACAATCAGAATGCCATTGAACCATTGCATTTTCAAATTTGCTCCATTTATCACACAAAGCAGAAAAATATATACAGTAGACAAGATTCCAATATGCAAATCAATCTGTGCCAGCAGTTTCTTCACTTCGTCAATATTATACGCTGTCCTGTTATCAAACCCTGCAATCCCATGAAAAGAATCATTTTTTATTGCATTGGAAAAATAAATATGCAGGAATAGTTGTATTGGGATACATAGAATAAACATACAGATAAATATCCCAATGCTAAAAATATCCGTTAATGCACTGTGAATGATATATGCCAATATACATAAAACAGATATTCCTATAAAAACCCATGGCATTTTTCCTATTGAAATTTCCCCTTGCGTTGATGATTTTTCCCTGTCCCCATTCCCTAGCAACGTATCAACATCAACTTCAAATAACTGCGCTAACTTGATTAGATTGTCAGAGCTTGGTCTGGAAGTATTGGCTTCCCATTTGGTTACAGCCTGACGGCTGACTTCCAGATATTCAGAAACTTTTTCCTGTGATAGTCCTTTCTTTTTGCGATAGTACATAAGATTTTCTGCGAATTGATTTTCATTCATATTTATAACCATGCCTTTCCATAGCCTGTGAATTTGGACCGCTGTCTGATTTTGATAGTAATAATATACCGATTTATCCGGTTGCACGCTACCAACTATATGGCAACTATTCGTTGCAACTACTGTTTTTTCTGCTATTCGCCCGATTTTTCGGTTTAAGAATTGTTCAATGGCACTATTTTACCATAAATACAAACGCACTTCTACACACGTTTCCGCGTTGCCCCTTGCCATATGACAAAGAAAAATTGTCAGAGGCACATTGACTTGACAATCTTTTTTCCATTTATTAGAATAAATAAAAATAATTTAGAATGATTCTAATTCTATTTTTTAAGGAAAACGCGTATGACAAAATATGAGGTAGAAATATACAATATTATTACGAAGTCTATGGAACATCTGACAGTTGAACAGATATATACGGAACTTCAAAAAAAGTATCCTAAAGTGGTTATGGCGACAGTCTATAACAACGTGAATAAATTGTGGAAAGCATGTTTGATTCGTAAAATAGCTGTTGAAAACATGCCGGACAGATATGACAGGGTAGTGAAACACGACCATCTGATTTGCCAGATGTGCGGCAGACTGACGGATATCTCGTTTCAGGACCTGACGGCTTCTTTGCGCGAACAGATGCAGGGAGAATTTCTCTCTTATGACCTGAAAGTCTTTTACATCTGCCCGGAATGCCGGAAACAGCAGGATAAATCAGCAAACGGGGAATCCTGAGAACAAGAACGAAGATGTTATCATGAAAGCAGGAACGGTGCGTTCCGGAAAGGTATGGGAATTATCATGAAATCAAAAAATAAAAATTTATTATTGTCGATGTCAGAGCTTGCGGAGGCGGATTATGGAAAAAAATCCGTCGAGCTCGAGCAGATGTATCGCCGGCTGCTCCAGGGAAGAACCCAATTTGAAGAGGTGATGGCGAATATTTTGGATTCTCTGATGCAGATAAGCTCATTGGACCTTTCCATGAACCATTATTCCGAAATCCTGCAGAAAGTATCGGACAGCGTTTCGGATGCCGCAGATTTGATTCATTCGGCTTCGAGTAAGGCGGATTCCATATCCAGGACGGTATCTTCACAACATGAGGAGCTGACCAATACGATTATTGAAATTTCGGAGGAGTCGAATGCGGTTTACCAGCGCATCGATGAAGGGCAGCAGGAACTGACCGCTACCAAAGGGCTGTCCGACAGTACGATTGATGTATCGAAAGAAATGCAGCAGGACATGAACCGGCTCTCCGAGATTATTAATCAGATGAATACGGTAATCGCCGGTATTAATTCTATTTCGTCACAGACAAACCTTCTCGCGCTGAACGCATCCATAGAGGCGGCAAGAGCAGGAGAGGCCGGAAGGGGATTTGCGGTAGTCGCGGATGAGATTCGAAATCTGGCCGACGAAACACAAAAACTGACTGCGAGCATGGGACGTCTTGTGTCGGATATACTCAATGCGTCTGCCAAGAGCGTGGAGAGCGTGGATAACACCATCGGGTCTTTAGAGACAGTCACACAGAAAATCAGCCATGTGTGGGAGTTAAATGAAGATAATCGGAAGCATTTAGAGAAAATTACCAATAATATCTCATCCCTGGCAAGCCTCAGCGAGGAAATCAGCAGCACCATCATGGAACTGGAATCGCTTTCTTCGGATATCAACCACCAGTGCGGCGTGCTGCAGGAAGATACGGTGCGCATGCGCGAGCATGGCAAAAATATTGATAATGTTGCAAAACCGTTGGGGACGATTGAATCGACGCTGGACGAATCCGTCAAAGTTATGGGCATTATGGCGAAGGATGCTTTTTACAAGCTGGAGGAACATAATTTTGCCGGGTATATTGATAAGGCAATTGTTGCGCATAAGAACTGGCTAGGAAACCTGGAACGGATTGTGAAATCACGAACGATTCTGCCGTTACAGGTCAATGACAGGAAATGCGGATTCGGTCATTTTTATTATGCGATGGAGCCCGCCGATTCGGAGGCTTTAAAACTTTGGAAGGAGCTTGGGGAAAAGCATAAGAAATTTCATAACTACGGCAAACAGGCAATCGATGCTCTGTTTGAAGGAAATTATGACAAGGCGGAGAATATCTGCCAGGAAGCGGGGCTGTACTCCGGGACTCTTATCAGCGACCTTGTACATATTAAAGATTTGATTATGAAATCATCCGATTCAGGCGTTTCAAACGAATAGACCAATTTGGATTGCAAGCTTTGCTGCGGGAGTGTTGACTTTCGGAAAATAGGGCAACTTTTATTAAGACACCCGTGCTGCTCATTTGCTATAATGAACCAGAACAGAAAATCAGAAATGGAGGCTTATCATGAGCAGTATTGCGGTGACGGAAAAAATCCTGTCCTATGTGGAAGAACATCTGGACAGTGCACTTACTTTAGAAGAAACGGCCAAAGCGCTGCATTATTCAAAATTTTACATTGCGAGGGTTTTTAAAGAACATACAGGTATCACATTGCATCAGTATATCCGAGGAAGGCGTCTGAGTGAAGCTGCTGGAAAGCTGGTAAAAAGCAGGAAGCCTGTGATTGAGATTGCTCTCGAAGCGGGATATGGTTCCCAACAGGCGTTTATGCAGGCATTTCATCAAGAGTATGAATGTACGCCGCAGGAATATCGAAAGAAGGGACTCTTTGCGCCTAAGCAGAACAGAATTGTTTTGCAGGAAGAAAACGGAAACAGGTTCATGAGGTGCTTTACACACTTATCGGGAGGTGAAATGGCAGCATGAGTCTTGTACCATATGTCGTTGAACAGACGAGCAGGGGAGAGCGGAGTTATGATATTTTTTCGAGGCTTCTTTCTGACAGGATTATTTTCCTGGGAGAAGAGGTCAGCGATAAATCGGCAGAACTGATTATTGCGCAGCTGCTATTTCTGGAATCGCAGGAACCGGAAAAAGATATCAATTTTTATATCAACAGTCCCGGTGGTTCCATATCGGCAGGACTCGCCATTTACGATACGATGCGGTTCATTAAATGCGATGTTTCCACCGTATGCCTCGGCATGGCGGCCAGTTTCGGAGCTTTTCTTCTGGCAGGAGGGACGAAGGGAAAACGTTTGGCGCTTCCCAATGCGGAAATCATGATACATCAGCCGGCTATCGGCGGCGGGGTGAAAGGACAGGCATCCGATATCAAAATCATTTCCGACCACATTTTGAGAAGCAAAAGAAGGCTCAACGCAATACTGGCTGAAAATACCGGAAAAACAGTGGAAGAGATAGAAGCGGCAACGGAGCGGGATAATTACCTGTCAGCCAGTGAGGCGTTGGAATTTGGCCTGATAGATAAGATAATTGAAAATCACACTTAACTCTAACGTTACATTATAGTTTATGCTATGATTGCATGGGAGTAAGTGAAATGATGACGGTAAACGAAGTCAGCAGACTGACGGGGGTGAATATACGCACCCTGCATTATTACGACCGGATACACCATTAATATTGGCGGCAGAGAAATTGAAGCGCCGTATACTCCCGGACACTCCCCGGAGCATTTGTGCTTTTGGGAAAAAATGATAAGTTTAGAATGATGTCGGACTTTTCCATCTTATGGCGAAAGGAACTCCTTTATTAAAAAAGGGGTACAAGGGTGTATTTGAGAGCCTGCCGGAAGAAAAACAGTCGATACTTATCGGACGAAGAGCTGACCTCGCAGAGAGAGCAGGGATAGACCTGTAAAAGAATGTTATTATAAAAGAAATGGATAAAGAGGTGGATTCCGCAGGCGCAGCCAGTTATGCACATTTCCATGATGCGGCTTTTGATGATTGTTTATTTGATGAGAAATTAACAAATCGGCGGGAGGTATCCTGATTGAATCGACTTGGTTACAGCTTCGGCAGAGGAGGAAACATCAAGTTTTTCAAATATATGCGGTAAATGGTTGGAGAGGGTACGCTCGCTGATATAAAGTGTGCCTGCAATCTCTTTTCGCTTTCTGCCGTTAGCTATAAGCTGTAAAATCTGTTTTTCACAGTCAGTTAATTCTTCTAAAAACGGAACTGAACCGGTGAAGATAAATTTTCCCTGCATTATCTGTGAAAGAAAATCTATCAGCGTTTCTGGTTCTGTATTTTTGTTGATAAATCCTTTTGCACCGATTTTTTTGGCTTCGTTGCGGTATACTGAAAGATTGTATCCGGACAGGATAACAATGAGCAGGATGTCCGGGGCATCTTCTTCAATGAATTTATCCAATAGGGATATATCATTGATACTTTTAAAGGCTTCTATTTCCGGGTAGTCTGATAATGCAATTTCCAGACTTTTGGAAAATAGAACGTGGTCATCGACTAATAAAATATTGATAAGAAGCATCTCCTTTCATTGGCATGTTGATACAGACGCAGATTCCATGTGGGAAATTTGGGGTTATACTTATAGTGCCGTCCATGCTTTTTCTCCCATAGAGTGTTTGTAAACATTCGTGACGAGTTCTTTCAAAAGCCGATGTGAATTGCAAACCGAGATTCCCGTCCAAGTGGGAAAGACAGATACAAACAGGATAAAATAGCATAGAGAAAGTGACGATACAAAGACGGGAGGAGCAGAGATGTTCTTCTTGTTATTATGTGGAAGAAGAACAGCCGGCGGGGAAAGGAGAGAAAAGATGGCAAAGTTTTTGAGTTATGAGGACCGGCTGGAGATACAGAACGGGTTGAAGGAACACCTGACTTTTATGGAAATCGGGAATATACAAAATTAAATCGGGGCAGACCGTTTATCTTTGCTTTTCTACGGATTTTCTGATTGAGGACGCCGATGAATGGCGTTCTGTTGTTCTCAAAATACACATATAAAGGCGAGGTATCAGGACTGCTATCACAAGGCTTTGATTTACATTCTCGGTATTTCTTGACAGTATAATAGATGAACAGAAAATAGATGTAGACGCAATATCAGGCGCAACAAATTCAAGCACTGTCATAAAAAAAGCGGTTGAGAACGCTCTGAAAAGCAGGAAATTGACCACTTTTTGACTTATTTGCAGTATCATATTCTAGAGCGTGTTTGAAAATACATTCCTGACATCTGCACGCCCCACTTTGCGTGATATTTGCGCCAAATTCAGATTACATAGCCCGCTATGCGCCCTTCATTTGGCACAAATCTCCCACAAATTGTGATACACATCTGCCAGAAAGCAATTTTCAAACACGCTCTGGGAGAGGAGGTTACTATGGCATACAAAATACTCATTGTTGATGATGAAAAA
>ERZ777305.1421-NODE-1421-length-28570-cov-7.713800_pt1 | contig 28570 bp, 32 predicted proteins | sample MGYA00374965_ERZ777305 | MGnify/ENA primary metagenome ERZ777305 (study PRJEB29328, sample SAMD00013331) | mouse gut metagenome | study: EMG produced TPA metagenomics assembly of the Metagenome analysis of fecal microbiota from mouse which was promoted... | reverse complement strand
CAAAGAAGAAAGTGATAAGCCCACATACCTTCTTGTTGAGAACGTTAAGAACCTGCTATCTATTAATTCAGGATTCGACTTTGCCTCCGTTCTGTCTGAAATGGACGAAGCAGGGTATGACTGCCGGTGGCAGGTGCTTAATTCAAAAGACTTCGGAGTCCCCCAGAACAGGGAGCGTGTGTTTATTATCGCAAATCTTAGAAGCAGAGGTAGACGAGAAATATTATCTGTCTGCGGAGAAAACGCAGCAGCTCTTAACCAGCTTATAGGCGGGATGCAGGGATACCGTGTCTATGGAACGGACGGGGTATCTGCCACGCTCGTGGGCAACGCCGGGGGTGTGGGAGCGAAGACAGGGCTTTACCTTGTCGGTTACAACAGGAAAGACGGCGTGGTCGGGGAAAGGAAGAATGCCGGAGCCATTGCGGCAAGCGACTACCGTGGGATTAACAGAAATCAAACCACAAATGCAGTGGTGGAAGGAGATAAGGATTATAAATTCATTGACCAGTGCAACCACTCACCGAAGATTACGGAGACAGCCCGCTGCCTGACTGCAAGGTATACGGCGGGGATGACCAACCATACTGCAATGAACTCGGCGGTGCTTGAGGTCCGTCCGGTGCTTACCCCGGAGAGGATGGAGAAACGGCAGAACGGAAGACGGATGAAGGAAGACGGCGAGCCGATGTTTACGCTGACCTCGCAGGACCGGCACGGTGTGTTTCTTGGGGACTGCGGAGATCCGCCGCTTAAAGTGCGGAACGGCACAAAGCAGGGATATGATGAAGCCCGCCCCGGTGACGGAATCAGCCTCGCTTATCCTGAAAGCCCCACGAGAAGGGGACGTGTCGGAAAAGGATGCTCGCAGACACTTGACTGCTCCGGGCAGATGGGTACGCTAGGAAGAAGCGGGCGTATCCGAAGGCTGACACCGAAGGAGTGTTTCCGTCTGCAGGGATTTTCTGATGAACTGTTCGAGAGGGCGGCTGCCGTCAATTCCGATGCACAGCTTTACAAACAGGCCGGAAATGCGGTCACGGCAACGGTGGCCTTTGCGGTGGCGATGGCACTGCCAGAATCCAGAAATTAATTGAAAATATATGCAGAATTGACTGGATATAATGTGCTTTCAGAGGTAATATGCATACTACCAAAAGAAAAGGAGGCACGGGCTATGGAGATTAAAACAACAGCAGCAAACAGAAAAGATTTAGTGAAGGCAATTGAACAGTTCACAGGGGAACGGAGCGTTTACCTCGGACCGCCGACATTCGCATACCGAATCGGGGACTTTATGGTGGACAGGGACAGCACCGTTTCCACGGAAAACGAAGAAAAGGCAGGGGAGCTTGAGGCGATGCTTGCCGCACAGGGATTTGGTGCAGAAACGGAGGAAGCGGAAACAGAAGCCGGCACGGACAGCACCACAATAAAAATACCGCTTGGGACGGACAGCACACAGGCGGTCATAAACACCGTAAACCTGCTCCACGCAAAGCAGTACCTCATAAACAGGGCGGTCGGGGCAGAAAGGTTTAAGGTAAGCGATGCACTCATCACTTCTTTGGAAAACACACAATTTACCACTGCGGACGAGGCGGTAGCCCACATCATGCAGACGGAAGGTTACGGATTCGGTTTTTCCTTTGAAGATGGGTGCATTGTTTTTTCGGGTTTTCCTTACAGCGGGGATTCCACGAAGATAAAAGCCTACAGTGAGCTTGCAGCGGCGATGTTGAAACAGGCGAAGGAGCAGAAGCGCATATCGCCGAAGGAGACCATTGAGGAGAATGAAAAATACTACATGAGGGTTTGGCTGGTGAGACTCGGATTTGACGGGAAGGAAGCCAAAGAAACAAGGAAGGTGCTGCTTGAGAATCTGAAGGGGCATACGGCATTCAGAACGGATGCCGACAGGCAGAAATGGAATGAGAGACAGAAAGCAAAGAAGGAAGCTGCGGAAAGCGGGGTGGAGTGATATGGTTTTCCCAAAGAGGGAAATTGTGGACAGGATTAAGGCTGAATATCCCAAAGGGAGCAGGGTAAGGCTGCTGCACATGGATGATCCTTACAGGGATATCCCTGTAGGGACGGGGGGAACGGTTGAGAGTGTCGATGATACGGGTACAATCCATGTTGCTTGGGATACGGGGAATCATCTCGGCATCGTTTACGGGGAGGACAGCTGTGAAAAGATTTCCACAGGGATATGATGGCAGCAGTACCAAAATCAGTGAAAGGATTGGATATTATGGAGATTGTAAACAGGCGCTTTAAGGAGTTTCGGGAAATCCTGAAACTCTCGGAAGAGGAATTTGCAGAGAAGACGGGGATTAAATTAAACAGGCTTAAAAAAATCGAGAATGGATGTGCAAAAGTCAGGGTGGAAGAGGCACTGGCAGTCAGTGACTGTTTCGGCGTGAGCAACGATTATCTTTTGGGTTTTGAAGAGCAGCCCCGTCCCGTGTTCCACAGCGAGGAGGAAGCGCTCCTTTGGCACAGGCTGCAGAAGCTGTCTGAAGGGGAGTTGGAGAAGGTCATGGAGGCACTGGAAGAACAGGAAAAGGGCGGCAGCTGAAAGGCTAAAATGTACAATTTACTCCGCTGATATTTGTTACATTTATGACGGGAAATAACTGGATAATATGTCCGTTCAGGGTGATATATACTTGCCACGATACACCGCTGCAGCATGGAATAAAATACACAATCCGTTCCGCAGATAATTGTGTACATTATGGCTTATATATAACTGGATATATCCCCGGTTTAGAGCGAATATGTACTTACCGAAAGGGAAAACAAAAAAACGGAGGTACATACCATGAAGAATATTTTTGAGGAAACTTACACAGAGATTACCAAACTGAAGAAGGCATACAACGAGACAGAAAGAGAAGCGGACAGGGAAAAGGCGAGGGCGGCCTACCATGAACTTTTGAAACCGCTTGAGAAATTCGGAAGCATGGCGGGCAGACTTTGGAGGGAATACGAAATTTCCAGAGATAACGGAAATGACCTGCTCGACATAAACGACACGGTCTGGGACAAAGATGTGGAAAGCCTTGTTTCCTGCATGAGAGAGATAGGGATTAAACGGTTTACATTCTCCTCCACTTGGAGCAGTGCGGTTGAAACGGCATGGCTTTTCCAACAGAACGGCTGCAGACTTGAAGGACTGGTTGAGATAAACGGAAGCCTGAACTGCTTTGAAGAAAAGAGGGAGAAAAAACACGGATACATTTTCAGCTTATAATTTTTTGAAAGAGCCTCTGAGGGGGCTTTTTTTAATGCTGTTATGCGAGGAGGTGATGACGGTGGCAGCAAGAGGAAGGAAACCAAAGCCTACGGCGGTTAAGGTACTTGAAGGAAATCCGGGAAAGAGGAGCCTTAACACGAATGAGCCGAAGCCGGAGAAGAAAGCGCCGCGCTGCCCGTCATGGCTTGAGGATGAGGCAAAGAAGGAATGGAAACGGATGGCCAAGCAGCTTGAACAGCTTGGAATCCTGACGGAAATTGACATGGCGGCGTTTGCCGGATACTGTCAGGCATATGCAAGGTGGAAGGAAGCCGAGGAATTTATCACACAGCACGGAACAATCGTAAAAACGCCAAGCGGATACTGGCAGCAGGTACCTCAGGTATCCATTGCACAGACTTATCTTAAAATAATGAACAAGTTCTGTGAGCAGTTCGGCCTGACACCATCGGCAAGAAGCAGAATCACTGCGGACGGAGGGGATGACAAGCAGAGTGATGAGATGGAGCTACTGCTTTTGAAGGGAGGCGGCGGATGATGTTTGACAGAGCGAAAGCGGATCACGCAGTAAACTTTATCAACTGCCTGAAACACACCAAGGGTAAGTGGAGGGGAGTTCCCTTTGAACTTCTCCCGTGGCAGGATGAAATCATCCGCAACCTTTACGGCACGGTAAAGGAGAACGGATACAGGCAGTACAACACCTGTTACTGCGAGATTCCAAAGAAAAACGGGAAGTCGGAGCTGGCGGCTGCAGTCGCACTTTACATGACCTGTGGTGACGGGGAGTGGGGTGCGGAAGTTTACGGCTGTGCATCCGACCGCCAACAGGCATCCATTGTATTTGATGTTGCGGTGGACATGGTGGACCAGTGTCCGGCGTTAAAGAAAAGAATCAAGCCTGTAATGTCCGTAAAGAGGCTTGTATATAAACCGACCAACAGCTTTTATCAGGTGCTTTCTGCGGAAGCATATACAAAGCACGGGCTGAATGTCCATGCAGTCATTTTTGATGAACTTCACGCACAGCCAAACCGTGAGCTGTTTGATGTCATGACCAAGGGAAGCGGCGATGCGAGGACACAGCCGCTGTTCTTTTTGATTACCACGGCAGGGAATGACAGAAATTCCGTCTGTTTTGAACAGCATCAGAAAGCCATAGATATCATCGAGGGGAGAAAGATTGATCCGACTTTCTATCCCGTCATATACGGGGCAGCTGATGAGGATGACTGGTCGAGTGAGGAAGTGTGGTATAAGGCCAATCCGTCACTTGGAAACACCATTGACATAGAAAAAGTAAGAAATGCTTATATCAGTGCAAAGGAAAACGCAGCTGAAGAAAATATTTTCCGACAGCTGCGCCTGAATCAGTGGGTAAAACAGAGTACACGCTGGATGCAGATGGATAAATGGGATGCGTGTGCATTCCCGGTAGATGAAAGGGAGCTGCTCGGCAGGGAGTGTTATGGCGGACTTGACCTTTCAAGTTCAACGGATATCACGGCATTTGTGCTTGTTTTCCCTCCGGGGAGCGATGAAGAAAAATATCATATCCTGCCGTACTGCTGGATTCCCGAAGACAATATGCGGCTGAGGGTAAGGCGGGATCATGTCCCATATGATGTGTGGGCTGCTGAAGGCTGTCTCCTGACAACGGCAGGAAATGTCATCCACTACGGATACATTGAGAATTTTATTGAGGAGCTTGGAACGAAGTACCATATTAAGGAGATAGCGTTTGACCGGTGGGGTGCAACGCAGATGGTGCAGGACTTGGAAGGCATGGGATTTACGGTCGTGCCTTTCGGACAGGGCTATAAGGACATGAGCCCTCCGACAAAGGAACTGATGAAGCTGACCTTGGAAGAGAGGATTGCCCACGGCGGACACAAGGTCCTGCGGTGGATGATGGATAATGTTTTTGTGAGGACTGATCCGGCAGGGAACATCAAAATGGATAAAGAGAAATCCACGGAAAAAATTGATGCCGCAGTGGCAACGGTCATGGCTCTGGACAGGGCGATACGGAATCAGGGAAGCGAAGGTAGCGTATATGATGACCGTGGAATTCTCGTATTTTAATTATCTGCTTTCTGTGTTACAATTCGTTATGAAGAAACATGGCACGAAAGGAGAGGTTATTTTGGGTGATGATGCAGAATTTTATATGGAAATGCAGGAAGAAGAACGAAGATATGAGCAGATGCTGAGAAATTCATATTACAGCTATGAGGAAGAGGATGTATTCAATGTGCTGTATCTGGTGGATGGGGACAATCATGTATATGAAGGTCTGGAAGGCATAGAAAATATTGGAACTTTTGGAAAAGTGATTGTGTTTGTATCGCAGGAAGGCCTAAAGGATAATCTTGCAAAGCGGTATGGAGGAAAAATCGATATTGTTATGGTCAGACCGGGGGAGAATGCGGTTGACAATAGAATCAAGGGGCTTTTGGGAAATAAAATCAGGCAGAGAAAGTCATATCAAAAAATATATGTGATAAGCCATGACAATGGATATAGAAATCTGGTGGATAAATATCAGAGGAAATATAATTTATCGCCCGGATATCTATCCTTAAAAAAAGCAATTAAAAATTGCCAATAACAGTAAATATGAGCATCTCGTAGGAGATGCTTTTTTTGTACCCTTTTAGGAGGTGTTTCATGGGAATTAAGAGTTTATTTGGATTCGGTCAGGCGAGGGATAAGCCGGTGGATTCGGCCGGCAGCGGTTATTCCTTCTTTTTTGGAAGGACTACAAGCGGCAAGCCCGTCAATGAGAGGACTGCAATGACGGCTACGGCGGTTTATGCCTGTGTTCGGATATTGGCGGAGGCGGTCGCACAGCTGCCGCTTCATGTATATGAGTACAGGGAGGACGGTGGCAAGGAACTGGTGCATGGTCATCCGCTGTATCATATCCTGCATGACGAGCCAAACCCGGAGATGACTTCATTTGTGTTCAGGGAAACACTGATGAGTCATCTTTTAATATGGGGAAATGCGTATGCGCAGATAATCAGGGACGGAGCCGGAAGGGTACTCGGACTGTATCCGCTTCTGCCGGATAAGGTGGAAGTGGAGAGGGATGAACACGGAAGGCTCTATTATATTTACACGAGGAGCAGTGATGAAAATCCGAACTTTAAGGGAAGCGGTCAGTATGTGCTGAAACAGGATGATGTGCTTCACATTCCCGGACTTGGGTTTGATGGCTTGATTGGATATTCCCCGATTGCGATGGCCAAGAATGCGGTGGGGATGACACTTGCCTGTGAGGAGTATGGAGCCAGCTTCTTTGCCAATGGGGCAAATCCCGGCGGCGTGCTGGAACATCCGGGCGTGCTGAAAGACCCGTCAAAGGTCAGGGAATCGTGGAACTCTGTGTACCGGGGTACGGGAAATGCCCATAAGATTGCAGTGCTTGAGGAAGGGATGAAATACCAGCAGATAGGCATTCCGCCGGAAGAAGCACAGTTTCTTGAAACAAGGAAGTTTCAGGTCAATGAGATAGCAAGGCTCTATCGGATACCTCCGCATATGGTAGGGGATTTGGAAAAGTCGAGCTTTTCCAATATTGAGCAGCAGTCGCTAGAATTCGTGAAATATACCTTAGATCCGTGGGTGGTGCGGCTGGAACAGTCAATGCAGAAGTCCCTACTGCTTCCGGGGGAGAAAGGGAAGTATTTCATAAAATTCAATCTGGACGGTCTTCTGCGCGGCGATTATGCAAGCAGGATGAACGGTTATTCTGTCGGGAGGCAGAACGGCTGGCTTTCTGCCAATGATATCCGTGAAATGGAGAACATGAATCCGATTCCGGATGAGGAGGGTGGCAACCTGTACCTGATTAACGGAAGCATGACTAAATTAAAGGATGCGGGGGCATTTGCAGCAGACACACAGAAAGGGGAGGAAGGTACACCGGCATCGCCGGATGAAGAAACTGAAAACCGAAGAAAGGGAGGCATACGGAAATGAAACGGAAGTTTTGGAACTGGGTAAGAAACGAGGGCGGCTCTGATATGGAGAGAACGCTCTTTTTAAATGGGGAAATCTCGGATGAAACATGGTACGGGGACGAGATAACCCCGAAGCTGTTTAAGGATGAGCTGAATGCCGGACAGGGAAGCATTACGGTATGGATTAACTCTCCGGGTGGAGATGTGTTTGCAGCGGCACAGATTTACAATATGCTCCGTGACTATAAGGGGAATGTGACGGTCAAGATTGACGGCATTGCCGCCTCGGCAGCTTCCGTCATTGCGATGGCAGGGGATACGGTGCTCGTGTCTCCCGTGGCAATGATGATGATCCATAATCCTGCCACCATTGCATTTGGGGAAGCAAGGGATATGGAAAAGGCAATCAGTATGTTAAACGAGGTAAAGGAATCAATCTTAAATGCCTATGAACGAAAAACAGGCATGAACAGGGTAAAACTGTCCCACATGATGGACGATGAGACTTGGTTTAATGCCAAGAAGGCAGTGGAACTTGGATTTGCCGACCGTGTTCTTTTTGATGCGGACGATGAGGAGGATTCCAAGAAAAAAAAGCCTGAAAAGCCCAAGGAGGAAGAAAACGGGGAAGAGGAAGAAAACGAAAACGATGGGGAGGACAGGGATGATGAAAAGAAAAAGAAACTTCCATTCCGTCAGGACTCCCTTTTGTATTCCAAGAAAGCCGTGAATGATTCTTTTCTTTCCAAAGTGGCAGATGAAAAAACAGTACCTATCAACCAGTTAGACAAGAGGCTGAGCCTCTTAAAATGTTAGGAGGATATCAATTATGAGCAAGATTTTAGAACTGAAAGAAAAGAGGGCAAAGGCGTGGGAGACTGCAAAGGCATTCCTTGACAGCAAGAGAACCGAAACAGGTCTTCTTTCTGCGGAGGATGCCGCCGCTTATGACCGCATGGAGGCAGATGTGGTAAGCCTTGGGAAGGAGATTGACCGTCTGGAAAGACAGGCGCTTCTGGATGCGGAACTTGCAAGGGCAACAGCCAATCCAATCACAAACAGACCGAATGGCAGGATTGACGGCGATGAAAAGACGGGAAGGGCATCCGATGCATACAGACAGGCGTTCTGGAACAGCATGAGGAACAGGATGTCCTACGAGGTGCAGAATGCACTCTCCATCGGCACGGATTCCGAGGGAGGCTATCTTGTGCCGGATGAATACGAAAAGAAACTTGTGGAATCGCTGGAAGATGAGGTGTTTTTCCGTACCCTTGCGACAGTCATCAGGACTTCAAGCGGCGACCGCAAGATTCCGATTGTGACTTCCAAGGGAGAGGCAGCATGGATTGATGAGGGCGGACAGTTCCCTGAAAGCGATGACAGCTTCGGACAGACATCCATCGGCGCTTATAAGCTGGCAACCATGATAAAGGTATCGGACGAACTTCTGAATGATTCCATATTCAGCATTGAGCAGTATATTTCCAAGGAATTTGGCAGGAGAATCGGCACAAAGGAAGAGGAGGCATTCTTCATCGGTGACGGCTCTGGCAAGCCTACGGGGCTGTTCCATTCCACGGGCGGTGCGGAAACAGGCGTGACCGTGGCAAATACGAACATTACCTTTGATGATGTAATGGATTTGTATTACAGCCTCCGTGCGCCTTACCGCAATAAAGCGGTATGGCTTCTGAACGATTCCACGGTAAAGGCAATCCGCAAGTTAAAGGACGGCAACGGCAATTATATCTGGCAGCCTTCCGTTAAGGAGGGAGAGCCGGACAGAATCTTAAACCGTCCGTACCGCACATCCATTTATGTGCCGGAGATTGCGGCAGGAAACCGTGTCATGGCATTCGGTGATTACAGCCATTATTGGATTGCGGACCGTCAGGGCAGGAGTTTTAAGAGGCTGAATGAGCTTTATGCAACAACGGGACAGGTAGGTTTCCTTGCTTCAGAGCGTGTTGACGGCAAGCTGATCCTCTCCGAGGCGGTTAAGACGCTTGACATCAAGGCAAAGGCATCATCTTAAAATGGCAGAGGCGCCTCCCTGCGGGGCGCTTCCCTTTAGGAAGGAGACACGGATATATGATTGTAACGCTTGCACAAGCAAAAAAATACCTACGTGTGGATTATTCGGATGACAATGCCCTGATAAAATCCCTTATTACCGCTGCGGAGAAAATGTGTCAGGATGTCCTGCGGACGGACAGTATGGATTATTTTACAGGAGATGAAAATGTCCGGGTTGCAGTCATGTATGCGGTTGCATACCTGTATGAACACAGGGAGAAGGCAGACCATAAGGAACTGATGCTGACACTAAGGGCAATGCTCGGAGGAATCAGAGAGGAGACTTTCTGATGATTGAGCAGATGAGGGAACGGATCATTATCCAAAAGAGCAGCACGGGAAAAGACGGCAACGGCAACCATGCGGCAGTATGGACGGATTATTATAAATGTTCCGCTTATGTGAACAATCTTTCCGGGAAGGAATATTGGGCTGCGGCAGAGGTTAATGCACAGGATGAGCTTGTATTTATCATCCGATACTGTAAAAAAGTGTCAGTGCTGACTTCCGACCGTTACCGCATCCTGTTCCGTGGCAGCATTTATAATATTTCCTTCGTGGATAATGTACAGTACACAAACAAAACCCTGAAACTCAGGGCGGCAAAGGCGGCGAGGTAATGAATACAAATGTAAATGATATGGCAGATGCCATCATGAAAGGGCTTATGGAATATGCGGATGTTTCTGCGGAAACAGTAAAGAACGCAGTGAAAAAAGCCGGAAATACCGTAAAAAAGGAAGCCACAGCAAATGCACCGAAAAAAAGCGGAAAATATAAAAAGAGCTTTACGGTAACAAAGCAGAAAGAGACAGCAGCATCGCTGATGGTTGTGGTCCACAGCAAAAACCGATACCAGCTGACACACCTTTTGGAAAAAGGCCATGCAAAAAGAGGAGGCGGCAGGGTAGAAGGCATCCCGCACATCGGACCGGCAGAAGAAAAAGGCATACGGCAGCTTACCGGGGAGATTGAAAGGGGGCTGTCAGGATGAATCACAAAGAAGTCATGGCTATGATGGAAGAAACAGGGCTTCCGTATGCATACCACCACTTTACGGAAGGCGAATCGCCGGAGCCGCCTTTTGCCGTATTTTTATATCCGAAAGCAGATAACTTCGCTGCTGACGGAAAAGCATATTATAAACAGAACCATCTGAATATTGAGGTATATACCGATTTAAAGGATGTGGAACTGGAAACCAGAGTAGAAGCCGTGCTGGAAAGCCACGGCATATTTTATGCCAAAAGTGAAGTATGGATTGAATCTGAAAATCTGTACGAAGTTCTTTATGAAATGGAGGTTTAGAGATGTCAGGCAGAAAAAACAAAGTAAAATTCAATATCTGCAATGTGCATTATGCGCCGATTACCATTGCGGAAGACGGGACAATATCTTTTGCAACACCCGTAGCGATGCCGGGTGCGGTATCCATCAGCCTTGATCCGACAGGGGAGCCAGAGAGTTTTTATGCGGACGGCGTGGAATATTATGTAATCAACAACAATCAGGGATATGACGGGGATTTGGAACTTGCGATGATTCCTGAAAGTTTCCGCACGGATATCCTGAAGGAAGAGGCAGATTCCAACAATGTGCTTGTGGAAAATGCCAACAGCGAGACAGGCAGCTTTGCACTGCTGTTTGAGTTTGACGGCGATATCCGTAAAATCCGCCATGTAATGTATAACTGTTCCGCATCCCGTCCGACCATTGAGTCAAAGACCAACGAGGAGGACAAGGAAGTGCAGACGGAAACCCTGACCGTGAAAGCAAGACCGCTTGCAAACGGATATGTCAAGGCAAAAACAGGGGACAGCACAACGGAGGAAGTTTATAACAACTGGTACAGCGAGGTGTACCAGCCGGCACCGGCAGCAGCCTTGGCTTCAGTTCCGGCGAAAAAGGCAGCAGGAAACACGGCGGCAAAGGAATCTTAAGGAGGAAGAAAGGATGAGCATTGTAAGAGATATTGAAATTGACGGACAGAAAGTAAAGTTTAAGGCATCGGCAGCAATCCCGCGCATTTACCGTCTGAAATTTCAGAGGGATATTTATAAGGATTTGAGCAGCCTTGAGAAAAGCATCGGAAACGGGGAGGACGGGGAGTCAAACCTTGACCTGTTTTCCTTGGAGATGTTTGAGAATATTGCATTCATAATGGCAAAGCACGCCGAGCCGGGCATTCCCGATACCCCGGAGGAGTGGCTTGACGGATTCAACACCTTTTCCATATATCAGGTGCTTCCGCAGCTGATTGAGCTTTGGGGGCTGAATGTCAGGACGGACATTGAGGCTAAAAAAAACTTCGTCCAACAGAGCGTGAAATGACAACTCCGCTGTTTCTTCTCCGATGCGTACAGTTAGGCCTGTCGATGGCAGATTTGGAGCTGCTGTCGATAGGCCTTATCAATGATATGTATGCGGAAAGCAGGAATGATGAATGCAAGTATGCAGAACTTGCGACACAGGAAGATTTTGACAGGTTTTAAATTACTTCTTTCTGTATATATTTGTTTTCCCGGAGGTCTTTTTGTAAACTTCATATTTGCTTGGATTGTTTTTTACATGAAGCGAAAGCTGTTTTGCTAAAGTCATTTTATCGCTTCTGGATAAGGAAGGCCATTCAGAAGGGAGAAGTGCAGATACAATAAAAGTATCCCCGGATTTGAAATTGTTTAAGTTCTGAAACATTTTTTGGATCAAAAGGGTAATCGGAGATGTATTTCCCTTATGGTCAGCATACAGCATTACGCAGTAGTGTTGGAAGGCAGAGAGACTGAATCCTAATTCTTTTGCAAGGTTGGTAACGATGCTGAAATCGTTGTCAGAGTAATTGGAATAAATTCTTGGCATATTTATCATTTCCTTTCTGATATGGTATGGTGCTACTATAAATATATAATAGCACCATACCATATCAGATACAAGTTTTATTTTATACATAGGGCAGAAATGCTCTTTTTTTGTGCCTGAAAATAAGGAGGTGGGCGGCTTGGCAAGCAGGATACAGGGAATCACGGTTGAGATCGGCGGGGACACTACCAAGCTGCAGACGGCGCTTAAGGGTGTCAATGGGGAGATAAAGAATACACAGGCACAGCTGAAGGATGTGGAGAGATTGCTGAAATTAGATCCCGGAAACACGGAACTTCTGGCACAGAAGCAGAAACTCTTATCCGATGCTGTCGGAGAAACCAAGGAGAAGCAGGAAACATTAAAAACGGCTGCGGAACAGGCAAACAGGGCACTTGAAAACGGCGATATTTCACAGGAACAGTATGATGCACTTCAGCGTGAAATTATAGAAACAGAAAATGAACTGAAAAAACTGGAGGAACAGGCAAACCAGTCAGCCACAGCGGTACAGAAAATTGCGGCTGCCGGGGTCAAACTGAAAACTGCCGGGGACAACATCTCATCCGCCGGAAAGAAACTGCTCCCCGTTACGGGAGCGGTAACTGCGTTCGGCACGGCATCTGTGACAACGGCGGCAAATTTTGAAAGTGCGATGTCACAGGTACAGGCAACAATGGGGATTACCAAAGACTCCATGTCCGAGGTTGACGGTCAGACCGTAAATACAATGGATACGCTTTCCGAGCTTGCCAAAAAGATGGGGAGCGAGACGGCGTTTTCCGCTTCCGAATGTGCAGAGGCATTGAATTATCTTGCACTTGCCGGATATGACACGCAGCAGATGTGTGACACACTTCCTACTGTTTTAAATTTAGCGGCAGCAGGTGGCATTGATTTGGCATCCGCATCAGATATGGTTACGGATGCCATGTCTGCACTCGGAATGGGCGTAGACGAGGCAGGGACAATGGTTGACCAGATGGCAAAGACGGCATCGTCCACCAACACTTCCGTGGCACAGCTTGGAGAGGGGATACTTACCATCGGTGCTACGGCAAAATCGGTAAGGGGCGGCACTGCGGAACTGAATACGGCTCTCGGCATTCTTGCCAATAACGGCATTAAGGGTGCGGAGGGCGGTACGCATTTAAGAAACATTATCCTGTCCTTACAGAATCCTACCGACAAGGCAGCGGCGAGCATGAAAGAGCTTGGCGTGGATGTGTATGATTCCCAAGGGAATATGCGCTCGCTCAATGACATCCTCGGAGACCTTAACAAGAGCATGGACGGAATGACCGCCGCCGAGAAGAGCAATATTATCAGCCAGATTTTCAACAAAACCGACCTTTCGTCCGTGAATGCGCTTCTTGCCAATACGGGCAGCACATGGGATGATTTACAGCAGTCCATCACTGACAGCGGTGGCGCGGCACAGCAGATGGCGGACACGCAGCTTGACAATTTACAGGGGCAGCTTACCATCCTGAAGTCGGCATTGGAAGGACTGGCTATTTCTTTTGGGGAGCTGCTGATGCCGGCAATTAAAATGATTGTGGGCTGGGTGCAGAAATTCGTTGACTGGCTTAACGGCATGGATGAAGGTACAAAAAAAGTAGTGGTTACGGTTGCGATGTTTGCGGCGGCATTAGGTCCTGTGCTTATTGTCATCGGAAAGGTGGTATCTGCAGTCGGCACAATCATGACGATAGTGCCGAAGGTTGCCGGAGTAATCAATACCGTAAAGACGGCATTCATGGCTCTTAACACCACAATGCTTGCCAATCCGATATTCCTGATTATAGCAGCAGTCGCAGCTCTGGTGGCTGCATTTATTTATTTGTGGAATAACTGTGACGGATTCCGGCAGTTCTGGATTGATCTTTGGGAGAATGTAAAGCAGATAGCCATAACGGTGTGGGAAGCAATCAAGAATTTCTTCTCAGCAGTGTGGGAAGCGATAAAGACCATATTCTCCACGGTGTTTGAGGTTATCAAGGCACTGGTAACGACATATTTCAATCTGTACAGGACAATCATTGAAACGGTAATCAATACGGTAAAAACAGTCATCAGTACGGTTTGGAATGCCATAAAGGGAGTATTTGAAACGGTCTTTAATGTGATTAAGACAATCGTGACCACTTATTTCAATATATATAAAACCATTATTGAAACAGTGCTGAATGTGATAAAGAACGTTGTTACGAATGTATGGAACACTATAAAAACGGTAGTTACAACGGTAATGAATGCAATCAAGACCGTGTTTTCCACGATATGGAATGCGATTAAAACCATTATTGGAGCTGTGGTAAGCTGTATCAAAGCACTCATCAAAGGAGATTTCGAGGGTGTCAAGAATGCCATTTCCACGATAATGAATACGATTAAAAATACGATTTCCACTATCTGGAATACCATAAAATCCACGATCAGCACGGTACTTGGGGCAATCAAGAACTGTGTTTCCAATATATTTAACGGAATCGTAAACGCCATCAAAGGTGCGATGACTAATGTGTTTAATGCGGTCAGGAACGGATTTTCCAATGTAAAGAGCCATATCACAGGGCTTGCTTCACAGGCAGTCACATGGGGAAAGGATTTAGTCATGGGCATTGTCAACGGAATCAAAAGCTGTATCGGTGCAGTAGGTGATGCGGTAAAAAGCGTGGCTGACAAGATTAAGTCCTTCCTGCACTTTTCCGTGCCGGATGAGGGACCTCTGACCGATTATGAGAGCTGGATGCCTGATTTTATGGGCGGTCTTGCAAAAGGGATCGAAAAGAGCCGTGGGATGATTAAAGATGCGGTATCGGATGTGGCGGGAGATATGGTGGTCAATCCGAATGTTTCCGCACAAAGCATTCAGGGAAGGCAGGAGACACAGACGGATATCCTGACAGGGATTCTGTCCGGCATACGGGAGGTAATGGGAAGTATGCAGACCGCACAGGCAGCAGGGAATATCTCCATTCCGGTTTATATCGGTGGAAACCTGATTGATGAGGTCGTGGTAACTGCACAGAACAGGATGAATTTAAGAAGCGGAGGCAGATAACATGGCATTTATACAGTATTTGAATTTTGAAGGGGAAGACCTGCCTCTGCCGGTTTCCTATGACATTTCGCTGTCTGATGTGGAAGCGGATACATCCGGGGAAACAGAAGCGGGAACAACACAGAGGGATCTGGTCAGGACAGGGGTCGTGGATATCTCCGTTTCGTTCCAAGTTACCCCTAAATGGCTCAAGAAACTGACAGAATATAAGAAGATGACCAGAATTACGGTGCGGTACTTCGATACGGAGGAACTTGGAATAAGGGAAACAAAGATGTATATGGAGGGCTTTAAGAGCAGCCTTGTAAAAGATACATCCTGCAAAGGGCTGTGGAAGGTGTCCTTTGAACTGAAGGAATTTTAGGAAGGCGGTGGATCGGGTGTATCCTGTAAGTGAAAAATTCAGGAAGGCGATACAGGACAGCACGAGGTCCTTTTATTTTGAAGGCTGCATAACAACGAAATCGGGTGTCAGGTATCCGTTCAGGAATGATGATATTGTGAAAGGCAGCGGTTATATAACCAACCAGTGCTGCGGAAGCAATGAGATAGAGATAGGGGCGGTGTATGCGGCAGAAATGGGAATTACCCTTTATTCGGAGATAGACCGCCATACATTGGAAGGGGCAGTCATAACCATCAGCTTTTTCCTTGATACGGGCGGCGGGATATATGAGGAAGTCCCGATGGGGATTTTTGAAATATCCGAAGCTGACAGGACAATCAACTGCCTTGCAATCAAGGCTTATGATTATATGCTCCGCTTTGATGCAGATTTTAAGAATATCGTATCAAGCGGAACGGCATATGAACTGCTTGTGCTTGCGTGTGAGAAATGCAAAGTGGAACTCGCACATACCGAGGAAGAGATAAAAAAGTGGGGAAACGGAAGCATTATGCTGGGAATCTATACTGAAAATGACATCGAAACATGGAGGGATGTCATTTTTTATGTGGCGCAGGTTCTTGGGCGGTTTGCAACAATAAACAGGGCAGGACAGCTGGAACTCCGTAAATACGGAAATGAACCGGTGGCTGATATTCCGAGCAGACAGCGGTTTTCAAGCAGTTTCTCAGATTTTGTGACCAGATATACCGCCATCAGTTCCACAAATGTCAGGACACAGACGGCAGAATACACGGCACTGGAAGAAGATAACGGGCTGACAATGAATCTTGGCGTGAATCCCCTTCTTCAGTTCGGACTTGCTGAAACGAGAAAGAAGCTGCTTTCCAATATATTAAATGATATCAGCGTGATAAATTATGTACCGTTTGATTCATCCACAATCGGAAACCCGGCATTTGATCTGGGAGACATCATTACCTTTTCAGGAGGCCATGCGGATGGGGAGCAGATAACCTGCATTACAAAGTACGAGTTTAAGGTCAACGGAAAACACACATTGAAATGCGTAGGCAAAAATCCCCGGCTTGCAGGTGCAAAGTCCAAGAATGACAAAAATATCACGGGGCTTCTCAATTCGGTGGAAGCCGGAAGGATTGCAGTACACACATTCATGAACGCATCGCCATATACAGTGGGAATGCAGGATACGGAAGTGGCAAGCATTGAGTTTGCTTCCAATGAGGATACGGATGCACAGTTCCATGCAAGCATTCTGATGGATGTGTCGGCTGACAGAGTGGAAAAGAAGGGGAATGCCAAGCGGGTGGATGAAGAAACGGGGGAAGAAGAGGAGTTTGATGTATCCATAACGGATGACGGACAGGCAGCCGTTACCGTGACCTACATCATAAACGATAATGTGCTGACTACTTATATTCCCGTGGAGACGATGCACTCCGGGCGGCATATCCTAAACCTTTATTATCCGCTCAGCGGTCTGGATGCAAATGCTTATAATACCTTCCGTGTCCGTATGAGGATAAGCGGGGGAAGTGCTTTCATTGACAGGGGACAGGCAATCGCAACCATCAGCGGTCAGGGATTGTCTTCCAATAATGTGTGGGACGGACGGCTAGAGTTTACGGAGTCTGAATTCCATATTATTCCTGCCGCGGGCAGTATGAGCATCAGGAGGATGTCTGCATCGGCGGCGGTGCATAAGGAAGCACCAAGACCTGCGGGCATCCATGAGAGCTTTATGCCGGCTTCACTGGCAAGCTATGGCATTATGGGAATGAAGGAAACCGCACAGGTAAATCCTGTTGTCGTAACAGAGATTATTGAAACGGCAGACCGTGATGAAATGGATTTCGACAGGTATTTTGTAAAAACGGACGCCGTGTTTGAGTTAAATACAGAGTATGACTTTGTAAACAGGGAACAGCCGGTAGATGAGGGCAGAATGACGAAACTGGATATCAATACAGGACAGTTCGCAAGAATAGACAGACTGGAGGTGTCAAAGAATGGTTAATTACGATTCCGTCAGGGAAATGCTGAATGTTACGGAGAATATGCAGCATCTGGTAAATAATGTCGGCCATGACGATGACACCATGACATTTGAGGGTGTGGACTGGTTTCCCTTTAACGGGATGCCGGCATCGCAGATTTTTGTCAGTGGGAACAGCTTTATAGGGCTTGGGGCAAATGCAGAGCATCTGCTCGTCTGCCGTAGGGATGCGAAGATGTGGCACTTTTACAGGGAGGAAGCCACGCTCTTTGGCAGTTACCGTGTCCTGAAAATCCGCTGGGAAGGGTATGCGCAGTATAACAGCGCTGCGGAAAGCGTAGCACTCCAATATGAGTGGCTCTTTATTGACACCGGGGATATGTTCTTAAACATCATAAAGGCGCCTGAAAGCTCCGGCTACCTTGGAAGCAGCAGAATCAACGGCAGGATGAATCAGAGTTTTACGGTAGAGACTTCCCGGCAGCAGTATATATCATTTTACCGCTTGGATGATATGGGGAAACAGTTTTCCGTTGACTATGACATTATCGAGATAGAGCCGCCGTTTGAACGCAGGTATCTGATGGAAGACGGGGACGGAATCATGTACCGTGTGGAACATGAAAAGGCATTTGTTGATTCCATCGGTTTCACGGGCTGTCAGCTGATAAGGACAGGGATTGTGCCGGATCAGGGAACAAAAGTAAAGGTGCGGTTTCAGACTTCGCAGTTTGGGGACTATGCCCTGTTTGGGTGCAGAAAATCCACAGGCGAGGCAAAATTTGGCGTGTTCCTTACGAGCAGTACCCAGATCAGCGGACAGTTTGGAACTGAGTCCGTAACGGAAGAAGCAGACGAATATTCCGGGATTGATGTGGAGATAGAACTGGCAGCGGACGGATTGAAGAGGGATGGAGTTGTGATTGCAGAATTTGCGGAATGTGAATTCGCTTCCCCATGCGAGCTGACTGTGGGGACATATAATACGGACGGCAGACTTGACAGCCGTTTCTTCTGCGGCTGGATTTACGGCATAGAGGTGTGGCAGGGAGAAAAGAAAATGCTTGACCTTATCCCATGCATAGATGAAAAAGTGCGTGTCTGCTTCTATGACAGGATAAGGGGAGGGTATTTCTATAATGAAGGAACAGGCAGTTTTGGATATACCGACAGTCAGGGAGAGGCAGAGAAGCGTACACATCTGATTGAAGTGGAGGCTGACGGAATCAATGCTGATCTTTTCCGCCGGCAGGGATTTGAAAACTTTCCACAGTCTGAGGTCTTCACAAGGCTTGTGAATCCGAAGCTGTATTACTGGCAGGATTCGGATGCCGTCCTTCCCATAATAAGGGCAGAGGTCTTGGCAGTACCGCCGCCCCAGATTGTCTATTCCAAGAATACACAGATGACTGACAGTACAATCCTCGGAGTGGAGAAAGTTGAGATTGAGTCGGATGATGCAACATTGTTTGCCTTTTCTTTTGACGGCGGGGAAACTTGGAAAGCCTATATCGGCAATGCGTGGGTAGCCCTGTCGGAAAATACAAGCGGGATAAACAGGGAAAGCGTGGAAGCTATCGGAACGGACGGATGGGCGGCAGCAAAGGAAACGAATCAGTATATGATCCGTTTCACGCTTTTGGAGGGCGGATATGTGAATCGTATCATTGTCCATTATTTGAATTGAGGTGATGAGGATGAAGATTAAAGGAAAAACAGTCATAGAACTTACGGATGTGAACACGGGAGAGGTAGAAATCCATGAAGATGCAAATATGGTAACGAATGCCCTCCCTGACTTTTTCAGCCACAATATTGAAGCGATGCTGTTCAATATGGCCGGTGCTCCGGGCGACATGAACGGTGTCATGATTCCCATATGCCCGAATGCCATCGGCGGCATCCTTCTTTTTGCAGACCCGATAGCCGAGGATGCAAATGCTTATTATGCACCGTCTGCCAATCCGTGTACCGGGTATGCTTCCAATGATGTGAACGCAACGGCGAATATCATGCGGGGGAGCATGAACCTCACGGAAACCGTAAAGCTGGATGACGGTTATAAGTTTGTATGGGATTTTGCCACCTCACAGGCGAATGGGACAATATCCTGTGTGGCACTGACACATAAAATGGGCGGTATCGGATATATGGGGGATACTTACAACAATGAATCCAAGAGATGGCATATGAAAGACCTTGGTGTAAATAACAATGCAGTGATAAGGACGGCATTTACCAATGCAGTGGAAGTGGACTTTGAAGGCAATTCATTTATTACGATAGGTATGAACACCAAGAATGAGATTATCGTACAGAAGATAAGGGTGTGCTATCGGAGCGTGGGGCTGAGTGACACACTTCTTGAAAATGAAGCGGTGGTGCTTGATGAGCATATCCTGATACCGACATCGTTTATCATGGCAAATCCCGGAAACAACAACGGCAATTACGACTTTATTGACGGACAGGACGGATACTGGTACGGATTCTGGCATGATGCCAACGGCAATGGAAATGCGGTCATCAAATGGATAAAGATTAAGAAATCGGACTGTTCCTTTTCGGAGGGGACATGGACACTGGATAATGTCCATCTGCAGCAGGCGGGATACAGGGCAGGGTATAATACAAACCCGTCAAGAAACAGTCAGAGCGTTTTGTTAAACGGATTCCTTTACATGGTGTCTTACGACAGACAGTCGGTATATAAAATAAACATTAGCAATACCGCTGATATAACTCAGATTAAGCTGGGCTTTACTACTAATTACAGCACGGCAAGCCCCTATTATAACAGCGGGCAGATATATCTTGCCAAGATAGGGGACTGGATAATCGGTTCGGATTTCAGGATTTCGTCTGATGATAAAGTATATCGGTGTGCAAATACGATGCCGTTTTCCTATACCTGTACTCCGTTATTCCAATACGGACCGTTTCTCTTGGGATATGGAGGATATTACGGCAACAGTTCGAGAAAAGAATTATTTCTTCTGACACCATATCTGGCAACCATAAATAATCTTGATACTTCGGTTATCAAGACGGCGGATAAAACAATGAAGATTACTTATACAATCACGGAAACTGAATAGATGGATTGAACAGGCAACCCTTGGGCTGCTTTTTTTCAATAAAAAAATAAAAAAGGAGGGCAACGGCATGAGTGCAGAATTCAAAGAAGTTATTGCATGGCTTGGCGCACTTGGGATTCCGTCAATCTTTGCAATGGTCACATGGTGCATAAGGTGCTGCAAGCGTTACACCAAGCAGCTGAAGATTCTTGCAGAAGCACAACAGGCACAGATGAGGTCGCAGCTTCTGGAACAGTACCACTTCTATATGGATGACGGCTGGATAAGCGAAGAGCATATGGAAGATTGGGAAAATCAGTACAAGGCTTACCACAGTCTTGGCGAAAACGGAATCTTGGACAGCAGGAGGGAACAGCTCCTTATGCTTCCAAACAAAAAGAAAGAAGGTGGAAATGATGAGTAACTATTGGAAAAACTGGCTGAAAGCAGCAGGTATCAGGGCGGTCAAGACCGTGGCACAGACTGCGGTGGCAACAATCGGGACATCGGCAGTCATGGGGGATGTGAACTGGATAATGGTAGCATCGGCCTCCGTGCTTTCCGGCATCCTCTCGCTCCTTACGAGCGTGGCGGGCATCCCGGAAGTGTCAGGGGAAGGAGACGGAAGGAAATGAAATTAGTGGAATCAATCATGACAAAGAATCCCTGCTATATAAAGGGGGAAATGATTACAGTTAGAGGGCTGATGCTTCACTCTGTGGGTTGTCCACAGCCAAAGGCATCAGCCTTTATCCGTTCATGGAACAGTGGGAGCCATGACAGTTCATGCGTGCATGGCTTCATAGACGGTAATGACGGCACGGTATATCAGACACTTCCGTGGAATTACCGGGGATGGCATGGCGGCGGGAGCAGCAATAATACGCATATCGGTGTTGAGATGTGTGAGTCTTCCTGCATCAGATATACGGGCGGGGCATCTTTCGAGTGTTCCGATTTGGAAGAAGCGAGGGCAGTGGCAGACAGGACATACCGTTCAGCTGTTGAACTGTTTGCAATGCTCTGTAATATGTTTTCCTTAAATCCCCTCGGTGATGGTGTCATTGTTTCCCATTCGGAGGGGCATAAGAGAGGGATTGCATCAAACCACGGCGATCCGGAACACCTGTGGAGACAGCTTGGTATGGAATACACAATGGACGGTTTCCGAAAAGCCGTGAAAGCAGCAATGGGAAGTGCTGCCGTGCCGGAAGCATTCGGGAAGACTGCCATCATGGGTAAGGCGGTGGCAACAGCGGGGCAGATGAAAAAATATCTTTTAACCGTCAATCCCGATGCCAAGGCGTATGCTGCTCTCGCAGATGTTTTTATTTTGGAAGGAGATGCCGAAGGTGTCAGGGGAGATGTTGCATTTGCACAGTCATGTCTTGAAACCGGGAATTTTACTTTCAAAGGCGACGTGAAGCTGGAGCAGAACAATTTTGCAGGGCTTGGGGCAACGGGCGGCGGTGTCCGTGGGAATGTGTTTGATACGCCACAGCTTGGAGTAAGGGCGCAGATACAGCACCTCAAAGCCTATGCTTCCACGGACGGGCTTCAGAATCAGTGTGTAGACGGACGGTTTAAGTATGTGCAGAGAGGGTGCGCGCCTTATGTGGAATGGCTCGGACAGAAGGAGAATCCGCAGGGAAAGGGATGGGCTGCCGGGGCAGACTACGGCAGGAAGATATGCAATATTCTGTCGAAGATTATCGGTACGGCAGCCGATGAAGGCAAAGATGGGCCAAAAGAGGTCTGGTACCGTGTCAGGAAGTCGTGGGCAGATACCGCTTCGCAGATTGGTGCATTCCACAGCCTTGACAATGCAAAGAAATGCGTGGATGAACACAGCAGTTATTATGTGTTTGACGAAAACGGCAATATGCTCTATGGAAAGAAGCCGGAAGGCAAATCCGTAGAGATACTTGCAAAGGAAGTCATTCAGGGAAAGTGGGGAAATGGTGCAGAACGGAAACAGAGGCTGACAGCTGCCGGATATGACTATTCAGCGGTGCAGAAGAGAGTTAATGAGATTTTAAAGTAGTAGAAGGATTGACCTCCATGTGCTATAATGTATAGTCGTGGAGGTCATATTTTTCACATTAAATAAGTGTTTTGGGAGATGCAAATATGGCATTAAATATTGGTGATAAATTTGGATGCTTAACAGTTATGGATAACGGAGAAGAGTTTAATAATTCCGATTATTATCAGGATGTTTTGCAAAAAATATCAGAATTGGAGCAGGAATTAAATTCTCAAACTAGTGGATCGGATAACCGCCCTTATTTTTTTATCCGGCGATTAGAATTAGAAGGATTAAAAAAAGAACAGCGCCGCAGGTACAAGTGCCGTTGTGCGTGTGGGAAAATAGGATATTACTCAGAAGGAACCCTTAATCAGAATCCTAAATACTGCTACAGACCTATTCGTATTTCTTCTGCTCATACATATTCTGTAAAAGCACAAAATGCAACATATCGAAAACGCAAGAAATATGAATGTGACGAAACCGTCATACTGGTTGAGGATGAAAAAGAATGTATGCCCTCTGAGCGTTATTGTGAAAGATGGAATAAATATAAAGAAAAGCAGCTAGTTAAAAAAGAAGAGACATATAAGGAAGTAGTTGCTTCCATTCCACGAAAATATGCAAAAAATTATGATGTGGATTTTTCAGGGACGATTTATGAGTCTTTGGAAATCGTGGAGTGTGTAGATGATAAATTTGAAAGCGAGCCAAGGGCTTACTTTACACAGAGCCACAATAAGCGTTATTATGATATTACTGTTTTCAAAAGGTACAGATGCAAATGCTATTTGTGCGGAAAAGAACAGATGGTTACCTGTGACAAGTTTGGAATATATCCGCCTACTGAGTATGGGTATCATGCTTATAACGGTTATTGGAGTGAGGTTTTTTGCGAATGCCATGAGATTTCTTCTTTTCAGTGGATAGTGAATAAAGTGCTACAGGAATCAAATATCAATTATAGAGTAGAATACAGTTTCCCGGAATTGTATGGCATTTATGGTCAGAAGTTGCTTCGCTATGATTTTGCAGTTATGGATGAAGGTGGAAAAGTCGTGGCATTAATAGAGTGCCAAGGAGAACAGCATTATAAACCGGTTGAAGAATTTGGCGGAGAAAATGCATTTGAAATTCAGAAGAAAAATGATGAACTGAAAAGAAAGTATGCTGAAAAAGCAGGAATTCCGCTGATTGAGATTCCGTATCAAAAGAAAAAAATAGAATCGGTTAGGGAGATTGTATCTTCATTAGGAATTTAACTGTAAGAATAGAAGAACAGGTGACTATGAATATATTAGACTTGTAAAAATTTTGCTTACGTGCTAAATTTATAGAGTAAATACATTGTATAAGTGCAGTTTTTAAATGTACTGAACCAGCTTGATTTGCAGACCATGCTGTAATTGAAAGCTGCGGCACTCATTGAAACTGGCAGGAAGCTTGGCAGTGTATAGTGTTTTGTAAACCCCGGAAACTATCAACGGACAGAGATCATGGATGATTCTTTGAGATAGTAATGATAAACCTTCGGTGCGTAAATTATTGTTTCCCGGCTTTACACCATAATTTACTTCAGATATATGCCAGAGCATATGTCTGGGTTGCTATGTGTGTAAAGCCCAATATCTGACCAGTGAGCCTGTGCATACATAGTATGTATGGGCATATATTTTGGTCAGGTTAGGAGGTGCTGGGAAATGAAAATATGTAGAAAAAACGCTTTGAAACTGTGGGAGATGTGTTATGGCTCTGCCTTGTATGCGGAGGACTTCCACGGAAACCTGATGTGCCGAGACGGATATGGGAATCCTGATTTCTATATTTACGAAAACGGCGAGAGGATTTACTGCGGATGGAATCTGCACCACATACTGCCGAGGGCATTCGGCGGCAGTAATGCAGTCGGCAATCTGCTCTGCACAAACATTGCGACTAATGACGAGGCAGGAGACAGGATTACATTTTGGATTGACGACAGTCTGTATCAGGTGCGTAAAGCAGAAGATTTCGGTTACAGGATTGTAGAATTGGAGGCAGGTAATGAGCAGCATATTTGATATGGAAGATGGAGATTTTCTCATGAAAATGTCGGATAACATGATGATGGATTCCGAAGGGCATCTGATGCAGTCCTTTGGAAGCGGCATGGCAATGGATATGGACACGGGAGAACTTCATATGACAATGGGAGACTCCGGCAGTCTGTTTGACGAGGATGATGATTAAAAATTTATGAATGGCACTGATGGCTTCGGTGCGGTACACAGGCTCGGATGGGTAAAACCGTCCGGGCTTTATTTTTGCCCATTTTGCCAAGAAAAAGAAGATGAAAGGTTGCAGAAACCACTTGCTATTATTGGCTTTTAGAGTGATAAATGGTACTACCCAAAAAGGAAAGGAGGCAAGAAAACCGTGCAGATTGAGATTATCGAAGGCAGACATAGGGGGCAGAGAAAGTTAAGGGTATGTGCATATTGCAGGGTATCCACGGATGCTGAGGAACAGGAAAATTCGCTGGAAAACCAGATAACCCATTACCGGGAACTGATACAGTCCAATCCCGATTATGAGTATGTCGGTGTTTACAGCGATTTTGCCATATCGGGATATAAAGAAAAACGCCCCGGTCTGCAGCAGATGCTTGCGGATGCAAGGGCAGGAAAGATGGATTTGATATTGACAAAATCGGTATCACGATTTGCGAGAAACACCCGCATTGTTCTGGAAGCGACAAGAGAGCTGAGAGAATTGAATGTAGGTGTTTTCTTTGAATTGCAGAACATCAATACCCTTTCAGGGGAAGGGGAACTGATGCTGACAATCATTGCAGCATTCGCACAGGCGGAGAGCGAAAGCGGAAGTGTGGGGGCAAAGATGGTCTACCGCAGAAAATACGAGCAGGGCATTCCCGTACAGTATTTGGAGCGTTCATTTGGGTATACCAAGGATAAAAATGGAAACTTTGTGCCTGATATGGTGGAAGCAGAGTGGATAAAGATAATTTACAAAATGGCAGCCGAGGATTATACTCCGACTGCCATTTCTCATTTTTTGAATGAAAAGGGAGTCGCAACGGTGGGCGGTGCGGAGTGGACCACGGGAACGGTCATTCGGATTTTGGAAAATGAGATTTATAAAGGTGATTACATCATGCACAAGCATTATGTAAATGAGGATAGGAAGCTGGTCAGAAACAGGGGAGAGGTGGATGCTTGGTATATCGAGGATGACCATAAGGGCATCGTTTCTCCTGAACTTTGGCAGAAGGCACAGGATGCACTGGAAAGGAAACGAGAGTACCTTGCGACAGGCTCGGTTGTCATGGAAATGAATGATGATAATTACCCATACAGAAGCAAAGTGTTCTGTTCGGAATGCGGACATCCACTTTATCCGAGGGTTTACAGCAATGGGAACAGGCTTAATTGGGGATGCAGTGGTACAAAAAGGTATGGCAAGACATTCTGTGAAGGGCTTAATGTTCCAGACAGCGTTATAAGGAAATGGAATTTTGAGGATAACATCTATATCCGTGTGGCGGATGACACCAAGGGCAGAAAAGAATTTGTGTACCTGAAGGAACAGTCATGGAAGCGGAGGCATAAGAAAAAATTGCATCGCTCCAATGTTCCAAAAGCTACGGCCGCAAATTACCCATATATGAAAAAACTGCATTGTGCTTTATGCGGAAGCAAACTCACAAGGCACATCAATAACAAAAACGGAAAAATATTCTGGATTTGTGGCGGCAACAAGCGGAAAGGAAGCATTTTCTGCAAAGGAGTACGGGTGCTGGATGAGGTTGTTCGTTCGTGGGGAGATATTGAAAAAGAGATTTATATTATAGGAAAGGAAGAGAAAAATGGCGAAAAACATTACAGTTATTCCAGCGAGAAGCCAGCAGGGGATTAGGCAGCAGGACAGGATTGTAAAGAAAATAAGAGTGGCCGCCTACTGCCGGGTATCAACAGATCAGGAAGACCAACTGCACAGTTTTGATGCGCAGGTAGAATATTACACAAAGTACATCAATGACAGGGAAAACTACGAAATGGCCGGTATATATGCGGACGAAGGTATATCCGGCACTAATGTACGCAAGCGTGAGCAATTTAAAAAAATGATAGAGGATTGTAAAGAGGGAAAGGTTGACCTTGTGATAACAAAGTCTATCAGCCGATTTGCTCGGAACACGCAGGATTGCTTGCAATATTCCCGTATGCTGAAAAACCTCGGTATCGGGATTATATTTGAGAAGGAAAATATTAATACTCTTGATTCCACGGGGGAACTTCTCTTCACGATTTTGAGTTCTTTGGCACAGGACGAGTCAAGAAATATTTCTGAAAACTGCAAGTGGGGCATCCGTACCAAGTTTAAAAAGGGCGAACTGCATCTTAATACCTGCAAGTTCCTCGGATATGATAAGGACGAGGATGGAAAACTTGTAATCAACAGGGAACAGGCAAAAACGGTAGCACGGATTTATGAGGAATTTCTATGGGGAATGAATCCGCAGCAGATAGCACGGGAACTTGAAGAGGAAGGTGTTCAGGGGTGCTGCGGACAGACAAAATGGTACACAACAACGGTAATTGGAATTCTTAAAAATGAGAAGCATATGGGAGATGCACTTCTCCAAAAGACCTACACGGTTGATTTTCTCACGAAGAAACAGGTCAAAAATAATGGGGAGATAACCCAAGTGTATGTAAAAGATAGTCACGAAGGGATTATTGATAAAGAGACATGGAACGCCGTTCAGGAAGAATTTGAACGAAGAGAGAAATTCATGGAACAGCACGGCTTGAAAAAATATGTGTACGGAGCAGAGTGCAATCCTTTTACAAGTAGGATTTTCTGCGGAGAGTGTGGGCATTCTTATACTAAGCACTCATGGAAAAGCAGAGGAGTAGAGCAATGGCAATGCAAAAACCATCGCACAGGTGGGAAACTGACCTGTAAAAATGACTTCGTGGATAATGGAGATTTGGAGCAAGGATTTATCAAGGCATTTAATAAAGTGCTTGCCGACAAGGAAAGTAAAATCCGTTGGGAGAGGATGAGAACAGAGGGGGCACCGCTTCAGAAAATACGGTCAGAGCAGATGATTGGCATTGCTGCAGAAGGAAAAATAAAAACATTTGTGCCGGAACTTGCCCAACTTGTGGTCATCAAGGTTACGATTTTTAGCGCAAAATGCTTCAAGTTTGAATTTATGGACAGAAGCAAGGTAAAGGTGACAATATAGGTTTTTAGAATGGCGGTTGCTTCGGTAATTGCCACTTTTTTTGTTGTGCGATGTTCCACTTCATGATATGATATTAAGTGTAGCAAAGTACCATATTTTCGGAAAGAAGGTGTCAATCATGAGTGAAAAGGATAAAAAAGGTCGTGTCAAAAATATGATTGACGGCATCCTTGATGCGGCATTCAAAGAATTCGAAGGTCTTGGTGTAGATGCTATTAGTGTTGTTTTTCAAGATGTAAAAGAGTGGGGTATAAATAAATATAATCAGTTAAAGACACCTTCCGATAATGAACCGCAGATGACCTTGGAAGATTTGCAACATTATCTTGATAAGCATAATGAAATAGTAGAAATTGGGGTTGAACAGGAAAAAATTGCCGTAATGTGGGCAATGAAAAAATTGGGCTATAGTGAAGAACAAATACAAGAAGTTATAAATTTAGCAAATGGGAATTCTACCACGGAGGAATAGATTTTCCCAAGTCGGCTATGCATCTGAAGGGGTATTTATATATCCCCCATAATATAAAGGGGTAAAGGATAACCCACAGGGGGTACTTTCCTTTACCCCTTATACTTTTGCCATTATATATGAAGAAAGAGCGTTCAGACGGG
>ERZ777305.1419-NODE-1419-length-28615-cov-4.465406_pt1 | contig 28615 bp, 27 predicted proteins | sample MGYA00374965_ERZ777305 | MGnify/ENA primary metagenome ERZ777305 (study PRJEB29328, sample SAMD00013331) | mouse gut metagenome | study: EMG produced TPA metagenomics assembly of the Metagenome analysis of fecal microbiota from mouse which was promoted... | reverse complement strand
TATTGTTTCCATTTTTTCACCTCTACTATTAACATACGAGGTTTCTTCTCTATTTCCTTCCTCCTTTAGAAAAAAGAAATCCTTGTTATGGGATTCCTACTAATTATTCATCATCAGAGAAAAAGTCATCAAAGAATTGATCATCCGTAATTTCTCGTGTTTCTATCGTTTTTGGTTTGGAAACTTCTTTTACTTCTTCTTTCATTCCTTCTGGCTTTTCTTTTTTCGCTTGTTCTTCTTTTTCTCGACGTTCTTCTTCCTCTAATTCCGCTATTTTGGCATCGATTCTTTTTACCAAATCATCTACATTAAATGGAGACTTATTATTGGCCTGTGCATTGGGCATTGATGGCATTCCCGACATGGAAGGCATGCCCATTCCTGGCATTGGTGGCATATTCATACCTGGCATGCTAGGCATCCCGGGCATAGATGGCATACCCATTCCTGGCATTGGTGGCATATTCATACCACCATTTCCATTTAACATATCATTAATTTTCTTCTGCCTTTTTTCATCTACAACTTTCTTTAAATCAAACATTTTTACTTCCTGTTTTTCACGCTCAGGATATTCGGATTTACCATACTCATGTCCCCAAAGACCTTCCTGTACCATCTTATAGTTTGGCGTTAATGTCGTCTTAAATGGCATGCATCTTGTACGTAATACAATCATAGATCCAAATTTCATACGTTGTAAATCACTGACTGTAACCAAAGGTGTACTTGCGGTTTTATCATCTTTTTTCGATTTAACCTCTCCACACATTTTACTAATTTCTTCTAAGGCAGCAAGTTCGCTACTGATTAAATAGATAATATTTCCACAGTTTCCTTTGATTGTTTCTCCATTTTCTTTCCCATACACTTGATAAAGTTGAGCAAAGTTTTGAATGATAAAAGTGAAACGAATAGAACGACTACGAGCTGCAGTAACCATTGTTGTAACATCTTTCAGTGGTGGCATATTCGCAAACTCATCCAATATAAAGTTGGTACGATATGGTAATTTTCCACCAGTTTCTTGCGCAACACGAATTAATGTTTCGTAACACTGCTTTAAGAAAATTGTTACCAATGAATGGTATGTTTTCTTTTCATCTTGAATAACAATAAATACTGCAGTTTTTTTACGTCCAATTTCTTCCATATCGAAATCACTATGTGATAACATTTCAGATAAATTTTCTCTCGATGAAAACAGTTTAATCTTTTGTTTGAATACAGATAAAATACTACCTTTGGTATCAGATGGTGCAAGTAAGGTACTCGCAACGTTCACATAAGCTGGAGAACTTTGATCTTTATCACTAAAGTATTCCTTCATATAAGTGGTTCCACCAATTTTTTCTTCTCCAACGGTTGTCATTAAGTTAATACTATTTAGATTAATTTTATCTTCTGTTGTATCATCAAATAAAGCAAGTGCGAGTCCTGCAAAATAATCCGCAGAAGTATTTTCCCAGAATGGATCATTATTCTTAGAAGATTCATCATATAGAATGTTTTTCGCTAAGTCGTCTAGTAACTCGTTTGCCTTGTCAGAATTACCACTTTTGTATAATGTATATGGTAATGTAAGTGGATTCCAACAATTTCCTTTTTGTGGATCACGGAAGTTCAAAAGAACAATATTATATCCTCTTTCACGTAATTCATTGGCATTATTTTCATAGATTTCACCTTTAGGATCGGTGATGATCATCGATTCTCCTTTTTTTGCCAAAATTTTTACCATCGGTTGTACCAACATTTCAGTCTTACCAGAACCAGTACTACCAATGACTAGATTGTGATATTCTCCATCATCTACCCATAGTTCATGCCCATTGTTCATTAATGGGATTCCCGCACTATCACTTTTTTCATCATGTGGATGGACTAATTTCAATTGATTTTGCATTTCTTTATCTTTTGCCCATCTAGAGTATCCTTTTTCTTTTTTCTCAGTTGTAGTAATTCCGATTCCCTTTTCTCTTTCAAAGAAGTAGGAAGACACTCCTGTAATAATCGCAATCATAAAAGCAATATAGAAAACCATTGTGGGTGCAAAATACTCTTTTGTAAATGCTGGGAATGGATTCAATCCATGGAATGTAGACTCTTGTGCAAAAGTAGCTACATTCAAAACTGCAATCGCAACAAAATAAAGCAACACAATAGAAAATATTACAAATATTAAAATGTCTTTTGGTTCTGCTCTAAATTTTAATTTCATACCTTAACCTCCTAAATTTTGTTATTTTTTTGTTTTTTTACTAATACAACTAACAAAATTATTATAGCTATAATAACAGTTATTCCTAAAATAATCAAGCCCATATTGTTCTCTTTTATCTCTTTTGAAAAGCGAATTTGAATTGGCTTATTACTTGCATTGTCCACTGTAATATTCCATATGTATATTCCATTTTCTACAGAGTCTGCATTATGAGAAAGCACCTTATGGTTAGTTTTAATCTTAATTTTAAGCTCATCAATATACATGTATTCAAAAGGATTACAAGAAAATATTTCACTCGTTGTAAGATCATAATAATCCCCATTTTCTATAAAATTGTATGCGGTATAACACTGATTTAATAGTAGAGAATTTTTATAGGTGGATACATTATATTTTTGGGATAATTGTATCTTCTTATTATTTTGTTTAATTTGATATAATTGATTTTCACTTTCTGGATACATATGTAATTTTAGCATTTCACTTATTTCTTCTTTTGTCATATCACTACCTGTTGCATCAATAGAAATATTCTCTAATAAATTATTATTTTGAAAATTTAATGTGTAATCTACAGAACAACCTGTAACTAAAAGCAAAAGAAGGCTCAACACAACTATTTTGATTTTTCTCATATAAATCTCCTATCCTAATAGATATACATATCCATTAAAAGTATACACATCTCCACTATTATTTGTATGTCGTTTTATATAATCTATTGACCTAGTAACTGTTTGATAACCAACGGTTGACCATGATGAGCTATTCCAACTACCGCTTTTCCAACCTTCTGATATCGTTACAGTACCATCAGCATTGACAGATTCAATAATAGCAACATGCCCACACGCAGGACTACAAGCATTTAATCCACCTGACCATGACACAATAGCACCAGCGCGTGGTTGATTTACATCTTGTGATTTTGCAAATATAGTACCATCTGGACTGCGATACCATGCCTCTCCATTTCCTAATGTACTCTTGATAGAATTTATTGCTCTTTGTTTTAAATCATCTGGCATATTAGAATAATATAATATCTCCTGTGCTCTATTTTTTGCATACCATACACATTGTCCTGTTAAATGTCCAATGTTTGGATAAAATCCGCTATTTATTAAATCCGTTGCATTCGAATGAAGTGGCGCGGTACTTGTATATCTTGTTCCTTGTATCATGCCACTTGCTGATCCACTTGTCACCGTTAAATTAGAAATTGTAACTCCATCGGAATAGAAGAAATCTAAAATTTCACGATAATTTTTTCCAGAAAATGCCATATCTGCAGCAGCAATTTGACTCATTCCATTTCCATGACCACCTGCCACACGGCCTAAATATTCATCTGTAATCGTAACTTGATGTTTTTCGCCACTTGGCAATTTTGTATAAGTACAAGTATTTTGTCCTTTGCAGGCCCACGAATCATATTGTGACGAGAAAACCTTACCAGAACTATCCACTAAAATTTGTCCAGCTGTAGCACTAGCTGCTTCTCTTGCGGTAGCATTAATATTTGAAGTGAAGTTTTGTCGATAAGAGCTACTTTCGATGGAACGCTGGCAATAATTGGTACTATTTAATACATAAGTTCTTGCTGCAACAGCTAATGCCTTTTTTGACTCTATTGGGAAATCTTCATACATCTCGGCAGCTATGACACCTGCCACATAATCTTCCAAAGAATAGGTCCCAATAATATTATTATTTTGATCTACTACAGTAACACCAGAGCACTCTGTATAAATGATATTGCCACCCGAGTTGATTCCAATATCGTTAGTCTCTTCTATCATTTTCTCATAAATAGTTGCCTTTTCTTCATAGGATAGACCAATACCTAAATCTTCACGAAATTGATCAATATATCCACCAACTCGAATGATTTCTTCTTTAAAATTATCTAAAGGTATACTTTTACAAAACGTATCATCTTCCAAGTCATCCTCTGATTCATCATTGCTTGTAAGCATTGATTCTACCAAATAATCCATTTCTTCTAAATAATGATTAAATAATTCATTATTCACAACTTCTGAAGACAAAAGTTCATCTGTAGATCTATTATAAAACATTACGCCTATTAAAGCCAAAGTATTTATCGGCTCTAAGGAATTGCATCCACTGGTTTCTTGTAATCTCTTTTCTATTTTATTGCGAAATTGAAAAAAGAAATTATAGGCAATACAATCATCGGTATCATCACACCAACCGCCACGTCTCAAATACTTCATTAAATTTTCTTTAGAGCCTTCATTCGTTTCTACCACCCCATAAGAAAGATAGGTTGCCATCTCATTGAGGCCATTCTCATCTTTTCCAGCACCCAAGGGTACAATTATGATCAGAATAAAGAAGATAATGATGACAAATGGGAAAACACTAAAAATAAGCCTAGAAAGAATTGGATTATCTGTAATATACTTTGGAAAGATTCCTGTAAATTCTAGAATTCTTTGGGATAATGTTTTAGGCATAATCCCATTCATTAAATTTAAAACACCCTCATTTTCCGTTTCTTTTTGTTCTTCTTCTGCCGTGCCCTCAAATTGACCTTCTTCAGTCTCACTTTGATTTAGAATATTTTCATCATGATTTTGATTGAAAGCTTCTCCATCTTCTTGCATATTACCTATAGGCAAAATTGCATTTCGATGTTGATTTAGGGTATTTTGCAATCTTGTTTCAGTATCATCATGTTGTGAAAAAGGAGTTTGGAAAGATTGATGATGATTTCGTACTTGCGCAAGTGGATTATTGCCATCTTCAGAAGACAACTCAAGAGCTACCTTCTGTAGCTCTTTCTCTTTTCTATTTTGCTCTTCTTGATTCATGGTACCACCACCAAACTATTTATTTCTTAAAATCCACCGCCACTACCAAAGGAATCTAATTCTTGTTCTGTTGCGATAATACTAATTTGCATTCTTCTACTACCGCAAACAAATAATGCATCTCCCTGATTGTAACGTTTAATATTTTCTTTTTCATTGTCGTTTAAGTCAATCAATTTTGACAAATCTTCAACTGCTTGTTTTTTTAGCCCCATTACTAAGTAATAAGAAGCGTTATCAAAGATTGCTTTTCCTTGTGTGATCACACTTGGATCACTAAAATCACTTGGTTGTTGTGTAATAATGATTGTTCCCGTATTATATTTTCTAGATCTTCTTTGAATTTGAGCTAAGAAATCTGCTCCTAATGTATTGTTACCAGAAAGTAAAACATGGGCTTCATCTACCATCAATACGGTATTGATTCTTTTGTCTAAAGTAAGACCCCAAGCATATTTTAAAATATTGAAAAATAAAGCATTTCTTATATTGGAATCTGCATTCATAAGTTCACGGATATTGAATACAATAAAATTACTTTGTGGAGCAATTGTTGTATGTCCATCAAAATAATACTTCAATTCTTTTACAATTGGACGAATTTTTAACTCTAATTTTTCCATGATATCCTTTTCATGAGTAGGCTCTGTCATAGAAGCTAGGCGACCCTTTATCGTTGCATATACATCTTTGAATGTTGGATAGTCTTCTGAACGGAGATTCGTAAAATCAGATTCAAACCCAATGCTAAAACGTTTATACGTCTCTTGTACGACTTCACTAAACATATTGAGTACATCTTCTTCAATTTTTGGATCATAATATTTCATAAATGCTTTAATACTTTGTAATGTTCTTGTCAGTACAGTATAGCCAAGTCCACTAGCTGCTTCTTCATCATCCGCATCAATAATCACTTCAAGTGGATTTACCATACCATACTCTCCACCTTTTCCAAGGTCGATAAAGTCTCCTCCATAACGAGTAGTCATTTCTTCTAACTCTCCTTCTGGATCAATAATCACTAATTGACAATTGTTACGAATATGAGTCCTTAACATCAATTTGGCTGCAGTTGATTTCCCACTTCCAGAGGTTCCTAGGATAATTAGGTTTGCATTATTTCGATTATGTTCTTTACGAATTTGATATAAGAACTGATTGAATAATATAACTCCTCCTGAAAAATCGACTCCAAGCAGGGTAGATAAACCAGGGTCTTTGATACTATCAAAGATAAAAGGATACATTGCAGCAATTGTAGGGGCAGGAATTGGTGTTCCAATGCGAGATTCAATATCTTGTTTAGGAAAAATTGGTAATATCGATTTTAATACTTTTTCCTGTTCAAATCTTAATGGGAAAGCGCGCATTTCCATTGCCTCTAAATAACTTCTGACCTGTAATTTTTTGCTCGTTAATTCATCTTCGCTATCAGCAGTAATCATAACATGCATTTGAAAGTCGTATATTTTTGCCTGTGTTGCTGCCAATTGGGAGATAAATTGTTCTAATGATTCATAGTCCTGACGAATTCTTTCTTGTAAGGTACGATCATTGGAATCTTGATATCTCTGCTTTAAATCGGCAATTTCTTTATTTAGCATTTTACTAATGACACTAAAAGGTAGTGGAATATGTTTAATGACTACTTTAATTCCTGACATACTTGTTAAAGAAGAAAGATATCCAGGTTGGATGTATTTTGGATAAGATACAACGGTTAATATGGTTGCATATTTATCACTAATAATAAAAGAATTGGATTTAAATTCAAGCCCCTTTGGAGCAATTTGACTCTTTACATCCATTATGCCACCACCGTTCCAAACGTCGTTGCTTGTCCACCATTTAAGAAATTATCAAGTACAATTCGTAAGTCATCATTACTCACCTGATGTGTATTTAACCCAGCACTAGCGAATGCATTAATCAAACTACGAATTCTTTTGGAGATAACCTCATTATTTGATTCCTTAAATAATAGAAAGTATTCTGTATCTACAATATTGTTATTCATAAATAAATTGGCTTTATTGATATCTTCCATAATCATTTTTCTTTTTACTTGATCATTTACTGAATTAAATAACAACTGTAATTGTGATAAATATACATTGATATCTACTGGACGATCCGCAGCAATAATCCAAAATTCATAATCAATTAAATTGTATACATTTTTTAAATTATTAATGATTGCTGTTTGTGTTTCATAATCTGCGATGAAAATATTTCTTGGCATGATTTTAATTCCACTTACTTTTTCATTGTTATCTAAAATAATCATACCATTTGTAATACTTTTCACTGGAACAAATTGTTCTGTATATTTATTTCTTATCTTCTTGTTTTTCTTCATCTAGTATGCACCAACCCTTCCATACAAATTTTTGTCTTGTTGTAAAGAAATTCCAAACCCCTATTATAACTGTTAGCACATTGTGATAATTGGGAACTGGAAAAACCAAAAACCCTGTTATCACTGCTGGCGCAATAGCAATAAAAGCCATTGCCGTATTTGCAATTGGAAGTATCATCATGAGAAGTAATGTAACTCCTACTCCACTTCCAAATAATATGAGATCAAATGGGTAAAATAACCCAAATATCATCATTGATTTTTTTGAATTTGCTGGTATCAAAAAATTCATTTATCCATCCCCTTTTTATACATTTCCTCGTCCTACTTCATCTTCAACTGCTTTATTATAATCTTCTTTTGGTGATTTTTCCACTTGATAGAATTTTTCTCTTTGTGCTTTTTCAGACTTCATAGTTTCAATATTTTTCTGAATCGCAGAAATAACATCACGCAATTTTTCTTCGCTTTCTTTATTTGATCTATAAGTATTTAAATCAGATTCTGACTGTTGATAATTTATTAATTCTTGTTCTGCAACTTGAATCTCGCTTTGAACTTTTCGTTTAGCATCTCCATATTGACTTTGGGCTTGTTCCATTTTTGCTTTTGCTGCATTCAGTTGTTCCTGTGAATACATTGGCTTACCATTTGCTCCAACGATTCCTGCCTTTATACTTCTCTCTATTTTTGAATATTCATCTTGTGCAGATGCATAAGCTTTATTTAACACATTTAAGGTTTTATCTGCACTATCTTTTATTTTATTAATTTTTGAAATCTGTTCGTTGCGTCTAGCTGCAACATCTTGTAAAGCAGAGTCAATATTTGAGATATCAAAACCATTTGAGCGAAGTTTTTCCGCTAATGATGCAGTCATATGCTCCGAAACATTTAACTCTGTCTGTTTAGCATTTAGATTGGCATATGCAACCTTAAGATTATCTTTTACTTCTTGAACCGCTACTTTCCCACTATTTTGCAACATCAACTTTCCTAATGACATTCTGGCCATTTCATTTCCTGTCAAATTTTTATATTCCTCTCGCATACTCTTGGTAAATGCACCTTTAGGAGTCTTAAATCCTTCTTTAGCACCTCCTAGGGCTCCTAAGATTGCCCCCCTTTTCGTTGCACCAACTTGTTGTCCTGCAACACTACCTGCAATCATACCACCAGCTAATCCAGCAGTTAAGCCGACTGTCTTTTTAGGTATATCGCCTATTATTTTTCCTCCTAAAGCTTGATCCCTAATTTTTTTCATTGGATTTAATGTCAATCCGCCATTTATCTTAATGCCTAATATATTTTCAAGTAGTTTTGGAAGTTGTTTTGCAAATATCAGTACACCGATAATAAGAAGTAAATCTATCCAAAATTTATATTTTACTTCTTCACCTACTATTGTATATAGACTTTCTTTAGTAACAACTAGTTTAATTACATAAACAGCAAAGAATAGAGCAAATAACCGAACGAATAAGTCTGCCCATGTTTTTCCGACTTCTTTCAGCCACTTTTTAAACATTCCATCCTTTCCCGATTTTGGATCTACATAAGAAATAATAGGTACTGGTGCAATAATTTGTAAAAATCCAAGTTTTATAGACCTTACTGCGACATCAAAACAGAATGAAACTAAAATTAAAAGAACGACAATTCCAACGAGTGTAGAAATAAAAAATTTATAATCTATGATATATGTTCCATTCCAAAAATCTGGAGCTCTATTATAAATATTTGCTTTTAAATAGCGAGAAGTTGTGCCCCAATGTCCTCCTAGATTTCCAATTAAACAATAGTTTTGTAATTCATTTAAATCAGGATCCCCTTCTGAAATTTCGGGTTGGTAAAAAGGACGAAATAATAAAAGAGAAATATAGTCTCCATCCGTTTCCGCATAAGAAACACTGGAACAGTAACTCGACATTTTATAGGAACGGTTAGTAGCAATATCGCCCTCTGTTCCTAACAAAAACTTTGGAATCAGATTTTCTGTTAATATGGCATCTTGTACTTCGTATAATTTATTAAAGGCAGTTGGTGTAATAATAATCATTGCTAATACAAGTAGTATGTTTAATATTATTTTATGTGCACCTTTTGATTTATCCGTTACTTGATCTGGACTTACTAAGTAAGTTATAAAGGAAAACGACACTTTAAACAACATGAATATACCTAATAATGAATAAATTTTAGTTGCGAATGCATTAATTTCTGTTTCCCCAAAAATCTCTACTTTAGAAAGTTGTAATATAATTTCATAAACTGTAGAAATTAGTGAAAAAACTGTACGGTCGATTGCTGCAAACAATCCACGAAAAAGATCAGCACCCCATGATTCTGTCATATCTATCTACACCTCCTTTAAAATAATGAGCAAAACAATTGATTTCTCTCTATTCCATATGGAGCAAGGGCTCCACTCATATCAATAATAAATGCTAATAGCATTGGTAAGAATATAATTGCAGCACCTATCATAAGTCTCTTAATTAATTTTGACCACGCTGCTTTAAAGTTCTTTTCTTCCCCAGATAATACAATACCAATAAAATCAATAATAGTTAAAATAACGATTATAATTGGAACAGCAAGCTGAATCAAATCAATTACTTGTTTTAACATATCTGTTATTCTATCGCCAAATATATTACATCCTGCCGATTTTTCTTGAATATCATCATCTTTAATTTCAACACAATCACTTCCTGTGCACCCTATTGTATGTGTAAAGTTAGCACAGTCTGTATATCCTTCCTTTTGTTCAAAGGAAATATTAAGTTTAATTTCTCCATATGTAGAATCGCAATTTTCACATAAACAATATAATTTATCACGACAACCACTTAATGTTGAATCGCCAAAACAATTGCTTCCATCAAAACGTAGGCTTATCTTCCTATCATCATATTGACTCACAAGAAAATAAGTATTTAAAGTTGTACCTGTGCTATTGTAATTAAAATTTACACTAGGGGTTGTACCTGGAATTTCATATCGGCAGCTCAAAGTTTCAGAAGGCATCCTTTTGGTTAATGTCATTTTTACATCATTTGATGCATCATATCCATCTACTTCAGAGCAACTTCTAGAAAAAAGGTGTTTTTCAAAGGCATCATGAGTCACATAACAAACTGTGTTAGGAGCTGTATTAAAATTTCTATAATCATTTTCACTGGCACCATGAAATTCTATTCCTACTTCATTATCAAATTGACAATAAGAGTTTATCCCAACATCTTCGCTATAACATGTCACCCATGAATTTCCATTAGAATCCACATATTCAACAGATATCGGAGCAGCATCTACTTCCCTCACACTACAAATAAATAATACAATTGATAAAAGAAATATATTTCTTAATGTTTTTTGCATATAATCACCTAAACTTAAATTTTCACAAATACATTATAACATAAAAAAAAATAATAAGAAATATAATCTTATTACTTTTGACTTTTTTCTTAATATTATTTATTGGATGATTTACATGCACTATAGTCATTAATAAAACAGTTTAAACAGCTTGCCTCACCAGAGTTGTTTTTATCTAATACACCAAATATCCATTGTACGATTGCAAAGATAAAGAAAATCAATACTGCATATAATACTCTTTTGATTAATTTCGTTTGAGCGCCTTTCATTTCTTTTTCATCATTAGACATAACAGCTTTTCCTAAATCAATCATACCAAAAACGACTAATAAAATTGGAACTCCAATCTTAATAATATTTACTACCATATTAACAGTTTGAGGAATAATTTCATCAATTGATCCTGATAATCCATTACATTTAATCAAATCTAATACTTCTAACATTTTAAAACCTCCTATAATTCTTATTTGAAACAAGGAAACTTGCTTCTTTCTTATTCACTATACCCTTTTTTCCTTTATTTGTCAATGTTTACTTACTAAATAATCCTAAAATACTATTTTTCTTCTCTTGTTCATCGGTTTTTTGACGTGTAAAGCCTAATCTTACCAACAACAGATTAAGAGTATGAATGCTTTTTTCTCTTTCATCTAATGGTGGCATATTGTAATAGATTTTAGATCCTGATTCATACTCAAAATCAAGTACATCTTTGGCATTTAATAAACTTTGATTTAAAATAATCTTCTTATTTTTCAATTCTTTAAATGCATTGCTATTGATTAGCATTAACTTATTCAATTTAATAATGGATGGTTCTACTAAGTAAAGAACCTCATCACAAAAGCTTTCTGCTTCTTTGCTATCGTTGATATCAATTAATATGGCATTGTAATCTCTATATTTTGCGATTGCATTCCCAATATCTGTATTTGGAATAGAGATTAACTTCTTATCATTGAAATAGCGAAAATCACTTTTGTTTACTTCTAATGCAATGACAGAATAATTTTTCTCTAATTGTTTTACCATCATATAAATTAATGTGGTTGCTCCTGATTGTTTGGTAACATTTTTCACACCAATAATCTTATGTGTCACAACAGGCTCTGTTACCTCTACATATTTTTCTACTACAACATCTTGCACTTTATTTGCGTCCAATTGATGAATGTGAGCAACATCACGGTAAGTATTAGGATTATTGTATAGATACATAATTCCTTCTATGTTTTTCGTAAAATTATAAATTCCCATAGAAATCAATTTTGATAAGTAATCATTTGAACCACTTTCTTCGGAGTCATCTAGCAATAATATTACCTTATCCATATCTAGGGAGATAGATAATCTTTGTAATGTTTTAATGTCTTTATAATTTTTAAGAGCTGTAATATCCAAAATCATTCTCTGAAAAAAGAAGTTTTGAAACTGTGCAATTAAATCATCGACAGAAAATTCGCCTTCTAAAGTTTTAATTACATCAATCTCTAATCCTTGTAACATTGCTTTTTGTTTATTTGCTATAATTACGTTCATTAGATTTGTTCCTCCTTTTTATCCTATTATCCCCATTATTTTGGTTTCCCCATACACAGGAAATTCTAAATGATTTCCTATAATTGGAAAATCAAAATACATATAAGCTGCAACACCATAGTATTTTCCTTTATTTGTATCATACTCATAAACACAATAACGGTAGCCGTTATTTGTAGCGACAATTGACTCTTGTCCATTACGTGTTGGGCACCCTTTGTTCGTTGTATCTACACGATATCCCATTTCACTTAATGTTGAAGCAATCTCACTTTTTGCTGGATCATTATATGCTTCGTATTTTTCAATAATATCTACTATTCTATTCTTTACTTTAAACGCCTTTGAATAGGTCAAAGAACCAGCAAAAAAGAATATAAATATAACTACAAAAACAATAACAATTTGAAGTATATATGCATTTGCAATTGATTCTTTCATCTTATCACCAACTATCTTTGACTAAATTCATAAATACGTTCTGTTTCGGAATAAATAGGTAAGGAAAATGTTCCACCAACGATAGGGATATCCATATAAACATAGGTTAATATTCCATAAATAAAATATCGACTATTTTTTTCCGGATATTCATAAACACAGTATTTATAGTTTGTCCCTATCCTTGTAATAGGTTGATATTCTATTCCATTATGTCTATGAGATGGACAATTTAAATTACCATTGCTACTTGAACGATACCCTAAGTTGGCTAAAGATGTTTCAATTTCTGCTGCCGATAATTCATTATACCCTTCAAATTTTTCTAATGAGTTAGCAATTTTCCCATTCACTTTAAAGGATTTCATATAACTTAAGGTTGCCGCCAAGAAACCGAAAGTAATCACAATAAACACAATCATAATATTATATAGAAATGTACTTCCGATTGCTTGTCTCATATCTTACACCACCCTAAAAATTATGCACCTGTCGCTCCAGAGCAAGTACCATTTGTCCATACTCCACCGTTATTATGGCATTCACTTCTCGCACTTGTATTATTCATCATATTTGTAATGATTGGTGTAGCGATTGCGACAATAACACCAATTAATATGATTGTTACAACTGTCATATTTGCTTCTCCAGTTACTTCTTTCATTCTATCACCACCTTACACTTTCTATGTTTATAGTATAACACGTTTTACTTGAATTATCAAACAATTCCATAATACTTTACTTTTTTTTACATATGATAAAATACAAACTAGATAAAAATATACTGCATATAGAAATAATGCATCCTATAGGTAATCCTACTGGAATGTAATTTAAAACGATTTGATGTTTTCCTTTTTCCAATTCTATTCCTAAAAAGGTATCTACAATTTTAGTAGATAAGGTAGGAATTCCATCCACTTTTATATGCCATCCTTTATCATAAGGAATAGAAAGAAATAGTATAGAATTATTTTCTAATGTAATTTCTCCATACAATTCATTTTGGTTTATTTGAATATTTTGCAATGTATTTTTTTGTAACACTTTTATTTGTTGCTGAAATAATTCTTCATTCAATTGGTAAATCGAAATTCCTTCTACCTGATTTTTTCCTTTTGGATGAATGGTTAATTCTACTAAATCTTCTACCTGAGTTGCTTGAAAAACGCCATGTGCCCCCCACTCTTTCAATTCTTTTCCATTTAAAGTAACTTGTGCAATATCTTGTTGGAAGGTATTGCCTTCTTTATAATGAATTTGTATGTAATAATCTCCAGATGAAACAGGCACTCTATATTCTGTTTGAGTATCTTTGCTTTCATAAATCATTTTGAATACATCCTCATTACTACCAGTGAATGCTTTTAATAGATCATTTTGAAAGGTAAAAGCATTCGATTCATTTAAGTTTATTCTATTATGATGCATGAAATAACCAATTGGTAGGCTATATGGATTTTGATATAAGATGTTATCTTCTGTAATCCAATCAATCGGTTCTAAAATCTCATATCCAGTACTTTTTTCTCTCGACGTTATATAAGTTTGAATTCCAAGTAAAGAATCTATTACGATGGTATTTGTATTCACATCAATGTTTGCTACTCCAGTTGTTGGATAACCTGCCTTCTTCATAAAATGATAAATTTCTTTAGAATTGGTTGATAAAAAACTTGTAAGTTCTTTTGTATTACAAATCATAGAATCTAATCCGCTATAAGAATCGGCATGCCCTGTTCTATAGATGGAGTTAGGTTTTTGGCAATTAGAAATCATACTTTCTAGTTTGATGTTGTCACTTGCGCCTTGAAAGGTAAGCTCAAAATTGAGTAATATTTCACCAAATGCAATGATAAGAAATAAAACTGAAAAAATATTTTTTTGATTTCTTCCTCTCTGATATAATAAAATGCTATATAAAAGTAAAAATATACCTGTAAGCACAATTTCCTCAAAACCTAAATATTCATAATTTGAATAAATGAGAATGATACTCATTAATATATATATAATTATAAGTGAAATTATTTGTTTGATAGAAACTTTTATCTTAGAATAAGTAAAAGTTGCAACAACAATAAGAAAAAAGGTAAATAAATAAGAGTTTCGATTCATGAAATAATTAGGCATTGAAAATCCATGCCATAAATAAATGAAAAATGGAACAATACAACTTAGTAATATTAGAAAAAGAAGAAAAAATGTTCTTTTTTTATTTTTGATATCACTACTTACAAAATAAAAGTAAACTAACACAAGAGAAAATATACCACAATATAGATTGGTTCCATGCGCATTGAGTACGTTCTTACAATTATGGGCACCTATATAGAGTTTTGCAAGCAATTCTTTCAAATTGTTAATAACAGAATGAATATCCCACATGTTATTTACTGAATAGCGAAATACACTCTTTAGTTCAATTATGGTAGGAAGTAATAGACACATCGTAACACCTACACCCAAAATGGAACATAAAATAAAATGAAAAGTTGTTTTTGATATTATTTTTTGACCTTTTACATACATTTGAATCAAAAAATAGAAGAATACAAAAATACAAGTCATATAGCCTGTATAAAAATTACTGAAAATTGTTAACAATAAAAAGCTAAAATACATTCCTTTTTTGTTATATTCAATTAGTCGATCGATTCCCATTAAAACAAGTGGTAATAGATATACAGCATCTAACCACATCACATGGAAATAATACTGTACTGTATATCCCATTAAAGCATAAGCGGTCGAAAATAGATAATTCGCTTTCTGGTTTTCTGGGTAATGTTTTTGTAAATATAAGTGCATAGTTCCACTAGATAATCCAATTTTCAAAATAATTAAAATAAATAAGGCAATTGGAATACTCGTTTTTGAAAAGAAAATTAGAATTATATTGAGTGGGCTTGCTAAGTAATAGGCAAATGTCGCTACCATACTTCCACCAATACCTTTATAAAATGAGTACAGTATATTTTCTTTTCCCATAAATACATCTCGTAAATAAGAAAACAAAGAAACATACTGTGCCTTCATATCCGATATTATAAAATTTTCACCTTTTATTGTATATCCTAGTAAGTAATATCCTATTATAAATATAATAATTGGGATACAAAAGGCAATTACAAATTTTTTCATCTGTTTCATCGCATCACCATATAATTTTATTATAAAGCAAATATATATATTTTAAAATATCTTTTAACCAATTATTTTAAATCAAAAGAACAAAAATGAAAAATAAATATTTCACTATTTAGGTTCACACCTAAACTTTTCTGCTTCATCGCTTTCGCTACCTACCTGCTCCACAGACCTAAATTCCGATAGTCGCTACCGTACTTGTTTTTTTCTTAACTTATTTTGTTCTTTATATTAATTCTAACATATATTGTTTTATCCCTTCAAATAAAATATTCTCTGCTGCATTATAATCTCTATCTAACTCACTTCCACATCTTGGACATGTATATTTTCTTACACTCAAATCTTTTGTCATTTTGTTTTGATATCCACATATACTACATAACTGACTACTTGGATAATAGGTATCTATTTTGTATAGTTTTTTCCCTTTCCATTTTGTCTTGTATTCTAATTGTCTTATGATTTCTCCTAAAGTTACATCAGTTATGGCTTTGGCTAATTTGTGGTTCTTTATCATATTCTTGATTTTGAGTGTTTCTGTTACTATGATGTCATTTGTTTCTGTTAGTTTTTTCGTTATGGTATGCGTTAGATATTTCCTTGCATTCTTTAGTTTGGAATAGAGTCTTGCGAGTTTTTGCTTCCATTTATAGTAATTATTACTTCCTTTTTCTTTTCTAGATAATTCTTTCTGTTTTCTTTTGATCCTTTTTTCATATTTTTGGATCAGTTTTTCATTGTTATATTTTTCATAATCTGATGTTATCACAATATCTTTAATTCCTAAGTCTATTCCTATGATACTATTTGGTTTGAAAACTGGTACACATATCTCTTGTTCATATAGCACTGACACATAGTATCTTCCATCTTTTTCTCTTGATATAGTCGCGTTTATGATTCTTCCTTCTATTTTGTTTATATTTCGATATCCTCATATTTTCATTTCTTTTAATTTTGGTAATGTTATGGTTTTATTTTTTAAATCTAGTTTAATATTTTCATAATGGGCTTCTTTATAATTACTTGTAATTCGATTGGTTCTATAACTGTTTTTATCATACTTTTTCTTAAAGTTTGGATAGTTTCTTATTTTTTTATAAAATCCTTTGTATGCATCTTCTAAATCAAATATGGCACATCTTAAACTCATCGAATCTATTTCTTTTAAATATGGTCTATCTTTGTATAAGTTAGGTAGTTCTTTGATACATTCATAAGCTGATATAGACTTTTTATTATTCTTATATTCTGTTTGTTTTCGATTTAGGAAATAATTATAGATAAATCTCGTACATCCTAGTGTTTTATTAATCATTTCTTTTTGGATATTATTTGGATACAATCTAAATTGATAAGCTTTATGAATAATCATATATTCACCACCAGTCTATATTTATTATAGAGCATACGTTTGTTTGTGTCAATATTCTTTCACATATTTGTATGACTTTCCTATTATAAAAAAAAAGCAACCTCTATTAGCGTTGAATTTAAATATTATACTTCACTTAGTCTGATATGCTTGTAGTTTTCCTTTGTGTTGCTCATTTTCAACGGGGTATTTTACAAAAGCCTCTTTATAAGAACGAACTAAATTTTTACTTTTAGCAAGAGCAATAATTTTCTTAATATCTTGCTTTAAATCACTTTTTAAAGCGTTCTCCTTTGCTTTCATTTTTTCTCCTCCCTCGTAATTAAAATATATCATGATTTACAAAATTTGTAAATTACTTATGTGTATTCTATACATATTTTAACACATTGTCAAGATATTTTAGCTTTATGTCATTCTACTAATAATATACTATTATTTTTTACTTATTCCTTTTTTCTAAACAATTTTTTATGATAATTTTTTTGAATTTATTATATAGTAAAAAGAAATCTTTCGATTTCTCTTAAAAATTCATCATCTGCATCATTGCAAATAATAACAATAACAAGATCCCACCACCAGTTGTAACTAACATTGTCATTGTCTTATTTTCCATTGTATCCAAACGATTTTTGTATTTCTGTTCACGTGCCTTATTTTGTAATGTAGATACGGTTCTTGCAAATAAAACGAGTTGTTCTTGTTTGTTTTCTTGTGATCCTAATCCAAGACGATATAACAAACGCATCATTCGCATGGAATCCCTAACAGGATATTCTTTCGCAAAATCCATATAAGGATTTACGCTAGAATCACCTGCCTCGATTTTTGTAATCAATTTTTCAAGTCCTGGTTTAAAAATCTCAGGTGCGGTATCAATGGATCTACGGATTGCAACTGGTACTGTATAGTGTTGTACTAAGATTTCCAAACTTTTTAGATAATATGGTAACATTTGATTAATTTTATTTAAATTTGCTTTATAATACTTTTGTAAACTTGTATATGGTAATTTAAATACCAAAAATCCTAGAATGACTGCAAACAATATATTTACGAAGGAAGGATTAGAAAGCATGAAAATGAATATGATAAATACAATTACAACTAAACCGTTGCGCAAACGTTTTGAAAATTCACGATTAACATCTACTTCATTTCCATGACGTACCGTTAGTAAAAATTTATAGTCATCTTCCATTAGGAATCTGAAATATGGTTCTGCATCTGTTAAAAATTTTTGTGTATCAATTTTCTTGTTATACTCTAATACAAATAAAATGATTAGTGCGATTAAAATAAATTCCATTACTCAGCCCCCACATTCTCATTGTAATATTTCTCACCTGATAATAAGAAATAAGTATTGATAATAATAATTGCGTGCAATAACAGTTGAACCAAACCATTGTCTAATAATTTAATATAAGATTCTACCCCTAATAAAAACTGAACCAACATCACCATTAAATATAAAATAACACCAAATTGTAAAAACTTTTTATGGAATTGTGCTCTGTCCAAACGGTCTCTATAAACATTTTCCACCAACATATCAATATCTAGTGACATGTTTTCTAATGCATCACTTGAGTTTTTTGAACCCTCATTTGTAATTTGTAAGAATAATTGATGCATATTTTTTACAATAAAATAATCATATTTTTGATTCATAAATTGAATCGATTGATCAATAGTACCATTTTCATAAGCAAGATCAATCATTGTTTTGACATCTGATCTTACAGGGTCTTCTAATACACCTGATTCATAAACACCTTCTAGTGCTTTGATAAAGGATTGTGTTGTTGCAAATTCCATAATAGTATTGGTTGTATACACTTGAATTTGTTCGAATATAAATTCACTATAAATTCTTTTGCATCTTAGATAAGTAAGGTAAGGAATCGTAATGACAGCAACTACTGCATATACAAGTGACAATAATAAGTTATAGAAATATAAATATGAAATTACGGCTGCTACAACGGCAAATATGATTACTTGTAATGTATATTGTTTTTTGGTATATTCCTGTCCGAGCTCTTTTACTTTTTCTCTTACTTCTTTAAAAGAATAAGGAGCATACTTATCATAAACATTTCCTACTTGTTTTGATACATATTTATAAACATTGGTTCCTGCACTATTTCGGTAGGCAAGTATGAATATAATGACAAAAGCAATTAGGATAAATACGAATATTTCCATTTAAATACCTCCTTTATTCATATGAAATATTTTGGTTTATGGTTACTTGTTGTTGATTGTTCATATTATTTTGTGATGTTGTATGGATTACATTAGGTGATAAAATAACACCTTGTGAATCTAGGTAATCAAGTAAATATTTAGAAGGTTGATTTCTGACTACTTTACCTGATGTTGATTTTTGATAAATTGTATTATATTTTGCTTCATTGTTCTCTGTTACATAAAATTCTGTTACTTCGGCAATTTCACGGACAAAACGTTTGGTTTCTTTATCTTGATATCCACGAATATAAACACCTATTTGAATATAACGGTAAATTGTTTTTAAGAATTGATCGATATCTTGGCTTGTCTCTAACAAGCTATACATACGATGTGGAATAGAAGAGGCTTTATCCGCATGGATTGTAGATAAAATGTAGTGTCCTGACGAAATAGAGTTACGAACTGCCATTACTGCTTCTGCACTACGTACTTCGGATAATAAGATCCACTTTGGATTTTGTCTCATACAAGTTACCAATACATCTGTATATGAAGCTATATTATTGGTTTTCATCGCAACGATATCACGATGTGGAAAAATTCGGTCTAAATGAAGTTCTAGTGTATCTTCCACTGTAATAATCTTCTCATTTTCTCTCGTATGAGAAGCTAAGTATTTAATAAATTCAGTCTTACCTGAACCAGTTTCCCCACACACGATAATATTACAATGTCCTAAGACACACTGTACTAGAAAATCGTGAATATCTAAATCAACGTATTTGTCTTGTAACAATTTGTCTTTTTCAAGTCTTATTTTGGCTGGAGTTTTACGAATTACACAAGCAATTCCATTACGAGCGATGGACTCATGAATGAAATTAAGACGTAATTCGGCACCCTCTGCATCCAAGAAGGGATGTGCCATATTGAATGACTTTCCCATTACATTGGAACATTGAAATGCTAATTTTTCCATTAATGCATCATTAATATCTGGATTTTCAACACGAAAATTTCCTTTGGATAATGTTTTTAAATGAATTTGTCCACCATTACTGTAGGAAATATCAGTAATGTCATCATCCTCTAAATAAGGTTTGATAGGCCCAAAATCAATTTGGGAGAACATATTATCATTCATATATTAACCTTCTACTTGCCCCATTGCTGCAGTTAATTCATCATTTGGAACAGTATTGGCATTGATAAAGTCTCTTAAAGTTTGTGAACTTACCATAGTGCTTCCCTCTGGTACTACTGCAGTTCCACCATGTGGTACTGGGAATAATTCAGCTGAGAAAGCAGTCATGTATTTTCCTTTTAATAACAATACGTTAATTTCTGGTTGTACTCCAAAGATTAAACTACTTGGTGTACGAGCTTCATCACTATTTTCAAATACATTTCTTCCTGCAGAATCTTTTACAGCTAATACTTTTACGTTTTCTACTAATTTACCAACCATAAGCTGTCCATTTTCATTTACAGCTTTCATGTAAATATCAATGTAATTTCCAGGAAAAATTGAATTTCCATAAGTTTTATCCATTGTAACAGCCATATTATAAGGAACTTCTCCATCGGCTACTTCCACAAATGCAGAATCTGGTAAATCAGCTTCATTTACTACAACTCCACTATAGAACATACTTCCTTTTGGAATTACAGTATTGTAGTTGCTATATTTACCAATCACAAATGCGGATGAACGAATTACGTTACTCTGTAATACAACTGGCGCTACATCGACATATTCAATCATATCAGATGTAATTCTTGTTCTTGGTTGAATGGTTTGTGCTGCTACTGGTATTCTTTTGACTGGATTTACCATTCTGTTAATTTGGATACGATATCCAAAGAATAAGACTAAGATAATCGCGATTACTCCAATAATCGTAACTGTGTTTTTGTTTCTAAAAAATCTTTTTAATGCAATCATAAAATTATTCATATTTTTCTTCCTTTCTTTAATATGGTGTTTCTAAAATCGCATCCAACCGATTGGAAATATCAAAATCGATAATTTCTTCCGTGACATTGGACTGTAATTTAGTGGAAACCCTCAAACTTACTTTTGGAGGTGTTTCATTTACATCATATATTTCAACTTTATAAGTATTTCCTATGGTTACACTTTCTGCAAACCTCCTTATAAAGTTTTCAACAAATTTTTCACGATCGATACGAACAGTACCGGTTCTACGATAAGAGGCTAAGTCAACAGCGTCGTACATAGCCGCTTCTGTAATTTCTTTTAATAGGATATAGTTTTGTTCATCTGTATTGGTGACATTTTGGAAAAAGAAGATAAAAGCAACTGATGTAACACCGAGTAAGATAACAAATATACCCCAAAACGATTCTTTCACTTCTTTTCACCTCTATCTCTCTGAACATGCATAGAAATCACTATGTGATGAACTACTGCATACACTTTTATCCGTTTGAAGGCCATATAATGGATTTCTGATAAAATCACTTAAACAAGCTACTCCATCTTTACATTCTAATGTAAAATCTGCATATCCATCATTATTTTCACGAGAATCATTATACTTACGTATTTCTTTAATGGTATTGGTATCTAATATAAAGGTATAAAGTGGATCTTTCTGATAAACGGCGTTGCCCTCTACACCACGGTTTTTTAATATTTGAGTTTCTACTAATTTTACACTATTCCAGTTTGATCCTGGATATCTTCCTATATGTGGATCTAGACTAAACTTATTGGTAGTATTACTTACCCCTGAGCCAGCTGTTTTCCCTGGGAATGGATTTCTAAGTGAAATAGTTCTATAAATGATGTTAATTCCACCATAAGGACAAACAGTATCTTGACAAATTTTAACCGCTTCATCTTTCGAATATCCTGAACTCATATAACTAAATACGCAAGGTTTGATATCCATTCCATCATTATATGTTCCACTTGGGCAATGAAAGTCTTCATTTATATTACATAAAGTATCCACACAATAATCGTAGGTTTTTCCATTATTCAAACATGATGTAATTTTAATCGTTCTATCATTTGGACAAAACTTGTCATCCTCACATACTTCATCAAATGTCTCGTTACTATCACAATATAGAATTTGAGCATCTGCACACGTAATCGTTGTAGAACTACTATTAGATCCATATATCTTACAATATAAATCTTTTCCTGCATGTTTTGTTCCTTCTGGACAAACACACTCATCGGTAGGTGCATTTGTTACGGAATAATTACATACATATGGTTTTTGATTCGCAAGTTCTGTAAATTTTCCATCTTGACCTAAACTATCTACAATAATATTTAAATCATATGGATTCTTTACACTTGCTGTAGAAGATATTGGTAAATTACTATATCCAATTTTAATATAGTCAACAGTTGGGATACTCATTGATGGTTTATTTGTTCTTTTCTCTACATAATGATATAAATCGTCTGGTAAAGAATAGGTTGCGGTTGCTGTAATTGTAATTGGTCTTTCATCAATTAATCGTACTATTTCTAGATATTTATCCATTAAACCTCCACGCAACGGCATATCAGAAACTGTATAAGTTTTTAGAACATCTGAATGCTGTTTTACATACTCTGTTGCATCACATCCCTCACATCCAAAACTCTGGCCTGACAACTTTAGTTGATGGGTTGTTCTAAATTCAGGATCATTATATGACATAGATGTATTACTTTCAAAAGAATATAAGTCAGATGGATCCCATTTTGTTTTTCCTGCATATACAATATTGTTTAAAAATTCGGTTGCCCCATTATATGCATTAATATAGTTTTTACAAACATTAATTTTAGCATTAATAGCATTTAATTCGTTTTGCTTTCGATTCACTAATGCTTCACGTTGACTTTTTTCATTATTAGTACACGTAGATGTTGTTGTTGTAACATTATTAGGTGGATTGTTTCTATCACAATCATTTATACAGCTTGTGTACTCAGCATCTCCATTATGAGGAATATCAGCACACTCTCTTTTACAACTGTTTCTTTTCTCATAGTTTTGATCTACCGTATTGGTTACTGTTGTACATTTATCTAACTCGGCTCTTGCTTCTTCTAATTCTCTCTGGCTTTTTAATTGTTGATCTCCATATGCACCATCTCCAATATATGCACAGGCATCTTCGGTTGCAAGTCCTTTGCTATCTATTTTTCCTCTTGCCACAGCTGTTAATCTTATATTTTCAAGTTCCCATACATAATCAATACCCCTAACTGTTTGGTTTATGTTATTTATATGTGCTTGGAACGTTTCTTCCATATTTTCATCAGACTTTGTATTTGGTGAAAACTTAATTTTACAAGTTTTGATTCCTTCATAACTTAAAGAATATAAATTACCCCATATTGTATTTAATGTTGCTGTAGATGTTGGCCATACAATATGTGTTCCTACAGGCACTGGGTTAGCAATACCTCCAGGATAATATTGATATGCTTCCTCTTTGCAGTACAAATATGCGACACTTCCATCACCAATAGGTCTTACAGGCTCCCCATCCTCATCAGCATACCCACATTCACTTTTGTCTAATTCTTCCCAATAATGTCCTACATTTGTCTCATTGTCGTATTCGCATATAGCAGGATCTGATACTACTTTTAACACCCCACCATTACATGCAGGAATCACTGGTTCAGGTTCTTCCGGATCAGGTTCAATCACATTTGGACAACCCTCTGGTTGCTCTGTACAATATTTTATTGGATCCTCTTTATCTTTATTTTGCTCTACACAGTTTGTAATATCTACTTGTCCCTTACTAATATCTGTGCAAAAATACTTTTCTGAATCATCTGGACATGTATTGGGTATATTTAATTTAGATACAAATCTTTGATTAGTTGGATGTTCAATAGAACTATAAACATATAATTCGCCATTATATGTTCTATCGAATCTTTGCCATTCTGATATTTTATCTTGAAAATCTTTATTATGATTTCTAATTTCTGTAACTGTATACCCTGCTTGATTTGCATCTTTGGGATCAATAAATTGTGTCATAACACAGTTTTTTCCATTACAATATATTGCTTCATATATAGGCTCAAGTGTTTCACCCAAATCGTACATATATTGATTTCCATATGCTTGTCTATAAATTTCTCTCCATATTACAACTTGAGCTAATGCATATCTAAATTTTCCTAGATTATTCGTACTTGATGCACCATATTGTGTTGCATAGGCATAGGCTTTTCGCATAGCAACTGTTGCCTTACCACTTTTAACATAAGTATCCTTTGATGTCGCAGGTGCACCCATATCCAAACAAAATGCTATTGCACTACCACCACCTGTCTTACTTGTTAATTTAGCTTGGTATATATAGGCATGCCGTGAGTTACTATCATTTTTATTAAACCTAAAATTTGCAGTGATATTCCAAGACCAATTTAAAGTTGCTTCACAACTTCTGCTATCTGCCCCTACATTCACTGTAAACACTGCTAAAAAGATAGTAAATGCTATTAATATTTTTTTCATTTGTACACCCCCTAAAATAGGCTACTTTTTTTATTATATCGATAAATTATAATAATTCCACCTACAATAAATATTGGTAAAACAATATAATAATAATCCAAATAGAATTCCAATATATAATCATATATTCCTTTAATATTCTCTTCTTCTTTTGTTTCGATTGGCTTTTCTTCTACTACTTTTAAACTATTTACTTTTTCTTTAAATTGTTCATAATTAAGATTAATTCTTGTAAATTTCTGACACAATTCGTTTTCTTCCATTCCGATACATACTTCATCTTGATAAAATGGATTGTATGGTGGAGTTGTTACATAATGAGAATATAATAACTGATTACTACAATAAATATCATTTATATAAACATCAAATCGATAACTTGTATTTGATCTTAAATTATAAATTGTAATCTCATTACCTTGATAATTATAGGTTTTATTATTCTTAATATCTTTTATGATAAAACCCTCTGGAATATTGGATAGCGTAATTTGAAATGAAATGCGTCCATTTTCTTCGGTATAAGTATAACTAGATGTAATATTGCTCGCTAATGTTTGATATTTTACTTTATCCTCATTGGAACAAATAATTGCCTTCGTTTGAAACGGCAATAGTAAAATAAATAACCCTAAAAGAATTGGCAGTCGTTTCATCCTATCTATCCTCTCTTTCTTATTATAACATGAATTCCTTAATCTACAAGTGATTATTCAATATTTTTGACATTATTTTACAACAATTTGGTAAATATACTCACGAAATGTGAAAGAAATTGTAATATGTTCTGCATATTCTAGTTCTTTTGGCACTTCAATGTAATATACATTTCCCTCTGTCTGTCTATTTGGTTTTACCTGTTTCAAATTATGTATCGTTTTTTCTTCCCCATTTATTTCATACGTAATCATTCCAAAATCTTTGATTACACTATATAAATCAGATAACTTATGAATATAAGAATTTTCATCTAATGTAAAATTTCCAACCAATTTCATTAATGTTTTATCATAATTATCACTCATACTTGGTTTAATGTACTCTACTCCTGTAAGACAATTATTATCTGTAATACAATAAATGTAATTATTGATAAAAGTATCCCCTATTTCATAAGAATCTATCTTGACTTTACTCTTTTTTAAAATACTTTGTGTAAGTGATATCTCTCCACCTAATAAATAAGAAGCAGTGGTTTTTGTTGAATCATCAATTGGTGTAATCAATGTTTCAATTACTTTATCATTTTTATCTTGATATTTTAAAATTATTTTTTCTGTATTCAATTCTTTTGGTAATTCATAGACTAGTATATATGGTTCAAATGTAGTTGTCATATATTCATTATGATAAATATTTCCAAGATCATACATTACTTCTTTGTAATTATCACTTGCATGAAAAGAAGTATTTCCAATCATTAAAGTAAAACGAGATGGATTAAATACTTTCTTATTTACCTGATAATTCGAACGAATTTGATATTGAATCACCAAAAACTTTTTATCCTTTTTAATTTCTTCATTATGATAACTTTTGCTTGTAAGATAACTATTTTCTATATTTATCATAAATTCGGTTGTCGTAAATGCTTCATTCTGTTTATATATTTTATGATATACTCCTACATTTAAATAAACAACTGCACAAATAACAGCAATAACAAGTAAGGCTATCATATGAATCATAAACTTATTTTCTATATATACATATTTCGCATGTCTTAATTTTTTACGTATATTTCTTTTTAACTGATCCGTATCTAATTCTACATCTATTTCAAATTCTTCATTATCTTCAGATGCGATTTTTAAATCTTCTAAATCCTGATCAAAATCAAATTTCTTAATATTAAATCCTGTTGCACGCATTGCGACTACAATTAAACTTAGTGATTGTACGATTAATGCGAATAGGCAAAGATCTTGCATTATTTTTAAGGTTCTTATACTCAGTAATCCTGATTCTAATGTATTTATATTGGTATAACTAAATATAAAAACAAAAGCTACAAAACTATAAACGAGGATATTGAAAACATAAAAACGAATTGGTTTTTTTTTAAAACTCATAAGTCCTAAAATAACAAATGTTAAAATGAGTACACCAATAATAACAATTAACATAATAGGCGAAAATAAATTAGATGTAATGTTGGTTCCAATGGTAGATAAATTTGAACTCATATATTCGCTAATGAATCTAAAAATCGTATTGGTTTTGAGCAATAAATATACAATCATAATTGTTAAGGTAAAATGAATTACTTTGAAATACTTAATTAAAAATGCAAATGGTTTTCTAAATAACATAATCCACCTTCCTATTCTAATATATAGTATATCGTAAAATAGATTAAAAAAAAAGTATTTTTTAAAAGTATAATTTATTTTATTATAGACAATCATAAACATTTTTCTTACCCATTTTATGTAAATAATTGTCAAATACAATAATAAATGGAGAAAAAGAAGTTATACAATGTTATAATAATTATAGGAGGGATAAGAAATGAATATGAATAATGAAACAGAAGCAGAAGTTTTAATAAGACTTCGTAATTCTGAAACAATGATTCAAGAGTTATTAAATAATGTGTCAATGTTGATTCAACAAAATATGGAGTTGAAACAACAATTAGGTGTTGTTCAAGATTTGGCAACTGCAAACTGTCCATTTTTGTCACAAGAAGAGAGACAAAATGCAGCCACATGTTATCAAAACAAGATGATAGCGCAACAAGAAGCATTACCTGGAGATATAATTCGGTAATTTTAAAGGGCACTTCACATTGAAGTGTTTTTTTAGATGAAAAAGTACAATAGTATCGTTTTTTATGCTATGATAGATACAAGAACTATGAGGGAGTGAATCAAATGAAAAATATCAGTCATTATGTTTTAGGAATTATAGGAGGTTTAATTGGTGGAATAATTGCTTCAATTCCATGGATATTACTCTATATCTATGGAAATATGATGTTTTCTTTACTTGCTGTTTTTATTGCGATGGGTGCACTCATTGGATATAAATTATTTAAAGGAAAAGTAGATAAAAAGTTACCACTGATTATTACAATATTATCTCTTATTTCCGTTTCAATTGTTACACTTGTTATTATTCCGTTATTACTTCTTTCTAAAAATGATTTAGTTGTAAGTTTCGAAAATCTAGAGTGGTTATACCAAAATTCTGAATTTGCAAGTGCGATAATGCGGGATTATATCATATCCTTAGTTTTTACACTTCTTGGAATTAGCGGTGTTACTTCACAACTGAAAAGAGGAGAAGATCCAAAGCTTTTTCCTCAAAATAATGCATTACGACAAGAGGCTTCAGAACAGACTTCTAATATAAAAGAAATCTTTCAAAAATTAAATGCAATGTCAAAAGAAAATGCAGTACCAAAAGAGAGTATTCTAGATGCATTATCAGGAGAAGAAAATTCATCTGCTACATTTCGTACTCTATGTACACAAAAAATAATCCGTAAATATAAAAAGAACTACTACTTGAGACTTTCGAAAAAGTTGTGTAAATGGTAAATTTTACCTTCCGTTGGAATCAT
>ERZ777305.1418-NODE-1418-length-28626-cov-3.473417_pt1 | contig 28626 bp, 27 predicted proteins | sample MGYA00374965_ERZ777305 | MGnify/ENA primary metagenome ERZ777305 (study PRJEB29328, sample SAMD00013331) | mouse gut metagenome | study: EMG produced TPA metagenomics assembly of the Metagenome analysis of fecal microbiota from mouse which was promoted... | reverse complement strand
TGTTTTCCCGCGTTTCCCGCATATGTAAGGGAGCCCCAGCCCGGCTGGTCATAGGTTGTCGCATGTCCTCCCGACACAGCTCCATACTCCTTATAGCCCGCTGCCTCAAGACGTTTTTCAATATTCGGCGCTGCAAGTCCCATTCTTCCTGAATAGTGATTATATATCATGCTCCATATAGGGCGAATTTCACCCCTTCCTGACGGAGATATTTCATAATGATGCATAATATCTCCTTTTTTGCCTGAGCCCCATTCATATTCCGAAAATACCACATCATTTCCGTTATTATATTTTGCTACATATTCAGCCGCCTTTAAAAGCCTGTTGCCGGACATTCCGTATAAATCATCACCCTGGCTCCACGCCATTTCACAAATACACGCCATAAGCCCAAGACCGAGATTAGTATGTCCCTGGTCTCTGCCAGATTCCTGCCACTGGGCAGTTCCATCATTATAAACATACGGTATGGCGTTATATAAAGAGCCGTTTCCTAATCCCGATTGATAATACCTTACCGCCTTATGGTAAATATCCTGCCTTTCGCAAAAGATACCTATAGCCATGGCTGACGCCATGTTGCATAAATCCCAGTTCGCCCAGTAATTGCTTATATATGCGTCGTTATGGTCTGCACCATATTGGTTTCCAACTAAAAATCTTTCGTTTAAGGGATAATAGAAAACATTTAAGAGCATATTCTGCATCTGCTCCACCTTAAAATCAGGATGCTCCCTCATAAGCTCTGATATATTTGCAAGCTGATATCCAAACAGACCTGAAGCAAGATATCTGTCAGCATTTCCTGTTATAGTTTTCAGCGTTGCTGACCAACTGTTTAATATCCTGCAGGCTGTCTGTCCATGCGCTGCATCACCGCTTATTTTCCATATTAATGCGCATTGATACGCCCTTGCCACATCTATATACAGCCTTGATACATTATCCCCATTGCCGCCCCGTACAATAGTGTCCACTGCCCTTGGACTCCAGTCAGTACCTGAAAGAGGTGAGTTAAGAAGCTCAAGCCACGTATCGTAATTTGGCGATATTTTATTTTCTATGGCATATTTCATATATTCAATGGAGCTTTGCGTATGCAGTATACCCGGGTGGTTAAATGCATATTGCTGCTCTCCTGACGGCTGCTTATTATATGAAGCTGTTGTTGTTTGCGCCTCAATATTATTGCCGGATGAAATACCAGTGTCTGAGGTTTCTCCCTCTGTTTTATTTACTGTATCCTGATTGCCGCTTTCATTTTCTTTAATCTCATCTGTCATTGTTTTAGCTTCATCCTCAGAGGATTTTTGTATCTCATCCCCCTCACCGGTATTCAGGTTTTCCCCAGACTCTGTTTTTTCTTTTTCATCATGGTTATCTGAATTAGTCCCTTTTTCACTCTCAGTTCCCCTATCTTCTGCTGCGCTTTTTTCCGTAGCCGGATTAATATTTGGGGACACACCTTTGTCTTTATTGCATAATAAAAGGATGACTATTGCTGCAATAGCAAAAATAACAGATAACGCAAATGCTGCTATTTTTTTATTCTTATATAGCCATTCCTTCATAATCACTCTACCCCTTTATATATAGTATTTTTTTCCTTTATAAAAAGTATTTTTATTTAAAAAATTTTAAGTTATAGCTTATTACAATATATTACAGACTCTTTCCTATATGCTCTCCCATATTTACCGCCGTCTCATAGCCCTCCATGGTGTTTTTAAGCAAATCTTCGTCAAGGACAACCTTATCCTTTTCAATAAACAATACTACTGTTGAGCCGCCAAACTCAAACATGCCCTTTTCCTCACCCTTTTTAAACTTATAGCCTGTATTGTGAAGATTTTTGATTTTACCCACCATAAGAGCCCCAACCTCCACGCATGTTATCTTTCCAAAATGCTCCGTATTAAGAACAGAACATTCCCTGCAGTTTTCCTTATATATATTATAATGGTTTAACGCCTCGGGATTTACCGTGTGCAAAACACCCTTTATAAACTTTACGCTTCCTAATGTTCCATTGTCCACATAGGAATATCTGTGGTAATTATCAACACATAGACGAATAATAACGCAATATCCGTCCTTGTAATGCTTTGCCCCTGATTTACTCCTCAATATGCTTTCCACAGTGTAATAGCTGTCCTTTATTTTAAAAACAGAATCGGAATTGATTTTATAGGCGGAAGCCCTTCCGTCTGCCGGTGATATAAGTACGCTTAAGTCATTGTCAACAGGTCTTTTTTCAGGTTTGATTTCTCTGGTAAAAAAGTCATTGTATGACCTGTATTTACATTTCCTGTATTCAGACATATCAATATTGTTTGACTTAATAAAGGGCTTTATAATTAAGCGTGACAAGCCTGTAGATAAAAAAAAGCCTGCTGTTTTTGAGATAACCGGCATGGTTGCCATACGTAAAAAAAACCGCCCAAAAACATTGCCGTATATGCTCTTAAGCATAGCATCCTGTGAGTTATCCTTCTTTACAATGTCTCCGAGACGATTTTTGCAAATCATAATTTATTTACCTGACCTTTCAAAAAATATAAAATTATCAGAAGCGCAAAATTCCTGCCCCCTGCAACGCCAAAACCATAATCATGACAAGGCTTATGGCAAGCAGGACAAGGGTGTACAGACCGTGAGGCTTCTTGATTTTAATATTAAGAACAAAAAAAACAGCCATTCCAAGCATAAACACATTTAATATATATGAATACACTGTCAATGGAAAAATATTTCTGAATATAAATACTATTGGAAGAAACAGTGCAACGGATGTAACCGGCAGCCCCTGATAGTATTCTCTTCTTTCAGTAGTATTTTGCTGCCTTTCCTGCTCCATGACATTAAAATATCCAAGTCTTATAAGGGCTCCAAGGAGAAACAACGCTCCTACTGCCACAGCGGGAATAGCAAGATTGTCATTTATGCTTATAGTATAAGAATAATTCAATATGGCGGGAAAGACGCCAAAGCACACTAAATCACAAAGGGAGTCTATCTGTATACCAAAGGTTTTCGCCTGTTCTGTCCTTTTTTTGCAGCTTCTCGCCACAGGACCGTCAAACATATCGCAGCCTCCTGAAATAATAAGGCAGAATACCGAGAAAAGAAAATTTCCCTTAAAAAGCTGCGTAATACCTATAAACGACGAAATAAGACTAATATATGTCAATATAACGGTATAATTATAAAAACCAATCATGTTAATTTACTCCAATCTATCTGATTTACTGTAATGAGCCGGTATTTGCATCAATATCAGTATTTTTTCTCTTCATAAACTTAGCCAGCGCCGTAACTATTCCTCCTGCCAGTATGACAAAATAATAATTAAAGCCTCTTGTAAGCATTAGTCCTGCGGTAACATATGCAGGTGTAAAAATTTCCGTGAAAAAAATCATAAATATGCCTTCGTTTACTCCCATTCCTCCGGGCCATGGAAGATTGTCTACAGCAAGGGTTATAATAAGCTGTAAAGTAATAATTTCAAAAGGACTGCAGCCGGAGCCCTGTGACAGGTCAAAGGAACGGTAAACAGCGTATGTAACTAAAAAATACATCATTCTTTGTACTAAGGTAATAAGAAAAATATTTACAAACATACGCATATGGCTTTTTAAAAAAGCAGCTCCCCTGTCATATTTGCTGATAGAGTTAATAAGCTTTCTAAGCCTTTCATCCGGCTTTTTTATAAGTCTGTGGGAGCCTAAAAAAAGAATACATTTTCCGCATATCCGCTTGGCAAGGGACTGTTTAAATATAATAAGCATAAGCGCTACTATCACAAAAACATTAACCACTATGCCAAAAACAAGTATAAATTCCAAGCCCTTTATATGAGACATAACAAAATCATTTTCAACAATAAGCATAATAAAGGCAATAAACAATAACGCTGCCTTGTAGGCTACAGTTACAACCATCATAACAAGGGAGGATATGGAAACGCTTATGCCATCCTTTTTCATAAAATACATTTGGGCAGGCTGTCCCCCTGTTGAGCTGGGAGTTATTGCGCTCACAAAAAAACCGATAAAGGAATACTTTATACAATGTATAAGTTTTACAGAGTATGCTAAAGCATTTACAATATAATGTATAATAACTGACTCAAAGCATATAAATAATATTATACACACCAGTCCTGCTAAAAGCCACATTTTATCTGCTGACAATATACATGCCCAAAGCTCATCAAGCTCCTGGTCCTTTAGCAGAAAATAAAATGTGCATAACATTAATATAATCAAAAGCAGAATATTTATTATTTTTGATTTCATACTCTACACTTACTCCCGTTTATGTATCTTCAGGTTATAATAATACTTGTTAATTGTACATTTTTTAAGCAATATTGTCAACTATATATGAAACTTCCTTTTTGCCATATCAGCAAGAACGTCTACCGTTCCGTCTACACCAAAGAGACTGCTGTTTATACATATATCATAGCTCTTGGAATCACCCCATTTTTTGCTTGTATAGTAATTATAGTAGCTTGCCCGTTTTTTGTCGGTTTTGTTTATAATATCCACCACATCAGCTTTCTTTGTAAGATTTTTCCTCTCCATAATCCTCGCCGCTCTTGCTTCCATATCGGCGTTAATAAATACTGACATTACATTTTTGTAATCCGCCAGGGCATAATCGGCGCATCTTCCCACTATAATACATGATTCTCTGTCCGCTATTTTTTTTATGGCATCAAACTGTGCCAAAAAAACCTTTTGGCTAAGGGGCATATCCACAAAGCCGGAATTATTGTATCCAAGTGAGTATGTATCCATAACAAGGGAATATATGAAGCTTTGGGTTGGCTTTTCATCGTGGGTTTCAAATATCTGTTCACATAATCCGCTTGCTTTTGCCGCCTCCTTTAAAAGCTCGTCGTCATAGCACTTTATACCCAGTTTTTCAGCCAGCTTAAAGCCTATTTCACGTCCTGCGCTTCCATATTGTCTTCCTATTGTAATAATGTATCTGCTCATAAAAATCCTCCTGTCTTTACTTAATGTAAATATTTACTTTGCCGCTGAAATAATATTAAGCAGCTTTACAAAATAATCCGGTAAAGGCGCCTCAAATTCCACATATTTTTTTGTAGACGGATGTACAAATCCCAAAACGCCTGCATGTAATGTCTGCCCCTGAAGGTTATAAGGACAATTCTTCGGGCCATATAAATCATCCCCCAAAACAGGGTGGTTTATACTTGCCATATGTACACGTATCTGGTGTGTCCTTCCTGTCTCTAAGCAGCATTCTATATGTGAATAATTATTGTAATTATTTATAACTCTGTAATGAGTGACGGCATTTTTTCCGTTTTTACGGTTAATTGCCATTCTCTTGCGGTCTGTGGGATGCCTTCCTAAGGGGGCGTCTACCGTACCCTCCTGCTCCTTAATACTATTATAGCATATTGCCTGATATTTTCTAGTAGAACTGTGAATTTTTAATTGCTCTGCAATAAAATTATGTGCATAGTCGTTTTTACATGCCACTAGCAGCCCGGTGGTATCCATATCTATGCGGTGAACGATTCCCGGTCTCATTTTTCCGTTTATTCCCGACAGACTGCCTCTGCAGTGATATAAAAGACCGTTTACCAGAGTTCCGGAATAATGTCCGGGCGCAGGATGGACTACCATGCCCTTAGGCTTGTTTACTACGACAATATCATTATCCTCATATACTATATCAAGGCTTAAATCTTCGGGAAGAATATCAGGCTCCCTGGCGTCGGGAACGGTTACTTCTATCATGTCGCCTTCACTGATTTTACAGCTTGCCTTTACAGGCTTACCGTTTACCGTTACAAGCTCCTCATCAAGAAGCTTTTGTATGTGGTTTCTTGTTAAATCCTCAAAGTATCCGGCAAGATATTTATCTATTCTTATTCCCATGTCATTCTCAGCTCTTATCTGATATTTCATCATCCCTTTTCTCCTCCAAAACAGCCTTTTCTCCCTTAAATAGAATTGTTATATCATCATCATTAAGCAGAAACATATATATAACAATAAAAAAAACAGCGCCTATGGTAATATAGCAGTCTGCCACATTGAAAACAGGAAAGTCAAAAAATGTAAACTGAAAAAAATCGACAACATAGCCTTTTATAATTCTGTCTATAAAATTACCGACAGCGCCTGATAAAAGTAATATTAAATCAAAATGTAAAAGGGAAACTCTTTTTAATTTTGAAGAGTCAAGGAGCTCTTTATTTTTATAAATTCTAAGCATACAAAAAACAAATATGGGAATCAATATAACCGTAATAATTACTAATATGCTTATTCTGCCGGAAAGCACTCCCCATGCGGCGCCCCTGTTTTCAACATACGTAAGGTCAAAAAATCCTTTAATAACCGTGACGCTGTCACTGTTTTTTAAATTTGATGACGCAAAAGCCTTTGAGAGCTGGTCTAACATTATAAGGCCTGATATGCCTGTGAAAGTAAATAAGCTCCAAAGCAGCATTTTTTTTCTATTTTCATTCATGGTATTCTCCTAAAATGCATTTAAGCGCATCTGTCATATCCTTTACGCCTACATGCATGTCTATATCAGCCTCGCCAACAGCCCTTAATACTATAAATTTAAGCTTTCCTGCCTCCATTTTTTTATCATTGACGGTTGCCTCCAAAATATTATCAATATCTATTCTGTTTTCATGTACAGGCAGCTTAAAGGCGGTAATTGTTTCAAGTATATCCTTATATACCTCCTTTGATATGTAGCCCTTTTTCATAGATATATATGCTGCGCCGTTCATGCCTATGGAAACACACTCGCCATGAAGCCTGTCCCCGTATACGTATTTTTCTATGGCGTGCCCAAGAGTATGCCCAAAATTAAGATGCGCCCTCTCCCCCTGCTCCTTAAAGTCATTTTCTACTACCGCTCTTTTAATGCTGCAGTTTGTCTTTGCCATATATTCTAAGGCTGAATCATCTCTTGCAAGTATTTTTTCACTGTTATCCTTAAGCCACAGATAAAAAGACTTATCTCTTATAAGCCCATGCTTTATTACCTCTCCCATACCTGACAGGTATTCCTTTTCCGGCAGGGACTTTAATGTATCGGTGCTCATATATACAAGCTTAGGCTGGTAAAATGCTCCTACCATATTCTTGTAGCCGTCAAAATCCACTCCTGTCTTGCCACCTACGCTTGAATCCGACTGCGCCAACAAGGTTGTCGGGATTTGTACAAAATCAATACCCCTAAGATATGTAGCCGCTGTATAGCCGGTCAAATCCCCTACAACGCCTCCTCCAAGAGCTATTAAAAGGTCCTTTCTGTCAAAATGACGCTTTATAAGAAAGGTATAGACATCCTTTACAGTATACAAATTTTTATTTGCCTCTCCCGCAGGAAATACAAATTTATACGCTTCCTTTGATATTTCCTTAAATATATTAAGCGCTTCATCTCCATATATTTTGTCAACGGTAGTTTCCGTGACAATGCATACCTTTCTGTTTTCCGTATTTAAAGCTTTAAGCTCCTCCTTAAGCCTCCCAAAGTCTCTTTCTATTACAATATCGTACACCTTATTACCGGTTTTATCATGCACGGTTAATCTTTCAGACATATAATCTTATCCTTTCAAATTTTTTAAAGTTAAAATATTGCTTAAGTCTCTATGTATTATGAGAATATACAATATCAGCCATTATTTATATTCTAAGTATACTTCCTTATTTTTATATAATATCTTCCTTTTTTTGTCATATTAGTTATTTCATCAAAAATAAATCTTCCCTTTCCTCTTACCGAAACTATATCTCCATACTTTAGCGTATGGCTTTTTGATGTGATTTCTACGGAATTTACAAAGACCTTTCCTGATGATATAAACAGGCTGGCGTCATTTCTTGACATATTAAACGCAAATGCAATAATGCCGTCAAGCCTCCTGCTTGCAACGCTTCCCTTTTCCTCCTTATATGAAGGAGTGTAGTCAAAATAATATTTATCACACAGCCTTGCGCTGACAGATGTATGCTTTATTTTTGTAAGGCCTTCACATATAAATTCGCCCATTCTTTTAACTGCGAAAATATACGCCGTGTTATCCTTAATTAATATATCCCCAAGAAGATGCCTCTCTATGCCTAAGTTCATAAGGGCGCCTAAAAAATCCCTGTGATTTAAGCTGTCGGAAAATTTGTTGTTCAGGGGCTTTACTTCTATGATAATTATAGGGAAGGATATGTCACATGAAAAATTCTTAGGAAAAAATCCCGCCATTTTTCTCTCAAAAAAATCAGCTTCCTTGTCTAAAAAAAATATACCTCCGTTAAGCATAGTATCAATGGGAGGCATATTTTTATCAGATATAAATTCAAAATATTTTGTCTGCTCCTTCAAATCAAGAAAATCCGTAAATACAGGTATCCCCTTAAGATAAGCCATATTTGCCAAATCCTTAAATCTGTTTGAAATTATATCCCTGTTCATAGTTATTTAAACGCTGCCACATCAAAGCCGCCGTCAAGCAAATCCTGAAAATCTCCGGATATATCTACAGTCTCTGGTGTAATAATGAAAATATAATTTGACACCTTTTGTAAATTTCCGTTAATAGAATAGCATGAGCCTGATGTAAAATCTATAATTCTCTGGGCCACGTCTACATGAAGTCCTTCAAGATTGAGAATAACGGCTCTTCCGCTTAAAAGGGTATCTGTTATCTCCCTTGCCTCCTCTACATTTTTCGGTTTAATTACACAAACCTCCATGCCTGTTCGTCCCGTTCTCATAGGAACAACTTTTGAGGACTTTGAAAAGCTTTTTGAAGGCTTTGCCGGCTCTATATCGGCTACCTCTCTGACAGCCTTTTCCTCTGAATATGAAGAATCCCTAGAAGCTCTTGAAAACTTCTTTGGAGCAGCTTCCTCATCCTCGTCATATTCATCATAATCATCATATTCGTCATAGTCGTCATTTAACTTGAGAATACTAAGAAACTTATCTGCAAACTTACTCATTATAAATAATCCTCCATTTAATGTACTCCATTTAATGCGCCCAAAGCAAAAATATTTCAGCCTTGCATAATGCTTTAGCTTTCATGCTTTAAACAGCGCTTATGTTACGCTCTCCAAATATTCCGGTTCCAACCCGTACATAGGAAGCACCCTCCGTTACGGCTGCCGTATAATCCCCTGTCATTCCCATAGAAAGCTTGTCCATAGATACATTATCAATGTTTTTTGCCTTGATGTCAACTGCTAATTGTTTTAATTTGTTAAAATATTTACGATTATCCTCAGGATTTTCCGCAAATGGCGGGATTGTCATAAGGCCTTTTATCGAAACATGGGGAAATCCGGCAATTTGCGTCACTATATCAGGAACTTCTTCCGTCTTAAGACCAAACTTTGACTCCTCCCCTGCCACATTTACCTCAATAAGTATGTCAACCCTTACATTCTTTTTTGCCGCTTCTTCCTCTATCTGTCTTGCAAGTCTTACAGAATCTACCGAATGGATAAGCTCTACCTTATCAATTATATATTTCACCTTATTTCGCTGCAAATGGCCTATCATATGCCACTTTATATCCTTCGGCAGCGCCTCATACTTGTCGCAAAGCTCCTGCACCTTGTTTTCTCCAAATACACGGACGCCGTGATTATATAATTCTTGTATATCAGAAACAGGCTTTGTCTTACTGACAGCTATAAGGGTAACCTCCGATTCCTTTCTTCCGGAGCTTTTGCAGGCGGATTTTATGTTTTCAAGCACTTTATCATAATTTTGCGTAATCATATTTATATTCCTTCCATAATAATATTTAATTAATAATATTAATTTTTTAATTTGATGTAAATACTACCTGGTTTTCAGATACCATGGAGCCGTCAATTACAATATGGTCATAAACCTTAAGACCATATAATGTTCCCTCCTCGGCAAGATAATATTCACCTGTCTCCGTTAAAATTTCAACGTTTCTAAACAGACAATATCCGTTATTAACATTATATACGCCCTTTAACGATGCCTTACTGCTTATTCTGAAATTTTCTGCAACGCCTTCCTTTACAATATAATCTCCCTCCTTAAGAAGACTTTCATCCTGAGACGATACGTAATAAAAATCATCCTCGGCCTTGTATATGGTAGGAGCAATAAATTCTATGGATTCATTGCCTGCGTCATCAAATACCTTTTTGTAAAAGCCTGTTTCGTTTGAGGAGCCTCCTTTAGCTGCATATGCAACGGGAATAGTATAAAAATCCTTTTCAACAACTGAGGTCTTAGGTATTTTTAATCCCTTAACCTGCTCATCCTCTATCTGAAGCTCCACAAACCTGTTGCCTGCATATGTGCTCATATATCTTATAAAATCAATTCGTCCATAGGCCTGTCCCTCAATATGGCATATGGTAAAATTTCCTGAAACCTCCCTGTTATCCTCAAGAAATTTGACCTTTACAACTGTAGTGTCAGCATATTTTGTTTTTTCCTCATCAGACAGCTTTATATATACCGACCAGTTTTCAGTATTAATAACCTTGTAGACAGGAGCGCCGTTTTCAATAAGGTCTCCTGATGAGTGAGATTTTTTAACATAATTTTCGGTATTAAAATCTGCCCCGGTAAGTGTTTCCTCCGTCTTTCCCTCATATCCGTCCGTATAGTATTCCACTATGCCTGTCTTTGACGCAGTATGTATATTAAAGGCGCCTTGTGAAAGATTATTGGAATCGTAAAGCTGTTTTATATTATTTAAATTAATACATTCCAAAATCTTTGCCTCCATAGCCTGCTTAAAGTCATAGACATTGTCAAAGGTCAAATCAGACTGGTTATATGTATAATTTGATATAAGCTTTCTAAGCTCTTTTTCATTTTCATCTGAAAAAATTATATCTCCGTTAGAGGAAGCATTTGCTAAAATGCTGCTTATTGTCCCGCTTTCATCAATAGTATAAACAGTAGAGGAAAGAGAAACCCTTGAGCCCTCCTTTACAAAATAATTTAAATATCCGGAGGCTTCTGCATTTGCCACAAATTCATCCCTGAGTATAAGACCTGTATAGGACTTATTTGTAATCCCTGCATTTTTGCCCTCTACAACCTCATATATTGAAACCTTATCCCTTGTAATATAAACTGCCATATATATTGAAATATATATAAGAACTGCCGCAAAAACTATCATTCCCACATTTATATGACGCCGCCGCCTGTATTTTACGACTTTTCTGTTATCATGTCTTCCTGTACCCGAATTTCTTCTGCCGTTGTTTTTTTTGTTCAAGTTATACCACCTCCCAATACCGGAAACTGTATTTTTATGACATACAGTATACATCAAAAAATAATTATAGTCTATGCTTTAAAAAAAAATTTGTGAATAATATTGTTTTTTAGTGAGAGAATAGTAATAAAACAAAAAGGAGGTAAATTTTATGAATACAAAGGGTCTTGACTATACTATTCTTACAATAGCCATAATTGGTGCAATAAACTGGGGACTTGTAGGATTCTTTAAGCTTGATCTTGTAGCCTTATTATTTGGAGAAATGTCCCTTATATCCAGAATAGTATACGCTGTAGTCGGTTTATGCGGATTATACTTAATAAGTCTTTATGGAAGAGTTACAAATGCTCTTGAAAATTAGCCGGCTTAAAAAAACTGGAGCTGTTTCATTAAAAACAGCTCCAGTTTTTTAGTATTTGTATATTTCTCTCCAGTCTAAATCACCCCTGTCAAGAGCCTTTATTAATAGCTCTGCCGTAGCAAGATTTGTAGCAAGGGGTATATTGTGTATATCACACAGCTTAAATATATTGCTGATATCCGGCTCGTGAGATTTTGGAGTCTGGGGGTCCCTAAGGAAAATTACTAAATCCATCTCATTGCTTTCTATTTGTGAGCCAAACTGCTGTTCTCCTCCAAGGTGTCCTGCCAGAAACTTATGAACAGAAAGATTAGTAACCTCCTCCACAAGCCTGCCCGTAGTATCTGTTGCAAAAAGCTCATGCTTGCATAGTATTCCCCTGTATGCTATACAAAAATTCTGCATAAGCGTTTTTTTTGAATTATGCGCTATTAGCCCTACATTCATTATATATCACCACACCTTTCTCCTTTAACTGTCAATCAAATGGTATTTAATCTCTGCCTTCCGGCTCTCTGCAGCCCCACATTAATTACAAAGCCTATACCTGCAAAAGAACTAAGCAGTGAACTAAGTCCATAGCTTACAAACGGCAGAGGAAGACCAGTGTTTGGAACCATATTCGTAACAACACAAATGTTTATAAAGGACTGTATTCCTATATATCCCCCTATTCCACAGCATATTATACGTCCTGCCAAATCAGGAGCATGGGCTCCCGTATAAAAACATTCAAAAACTATTAGCAAAAGCATAATTATAATAGCTGTAGTACCTACAAAACCAAGCTCCTCACCTGCAATAGCAAAAATAAAATCTGTCTGGGGCTCAGGAATATAATTTCCGTTTTTTACACTGTCCTCACTATCGTTGTTTAAGCCCTTGCCCCAAAGTCCTCCGGAGCCTATGGCCATCTCTGCATTATCCTGCTGCCATCTTATTTTCTGGGCATCCTCATTGTCTTCATCAAAAAACCCCACGATACGGTTAAACTGATATTCTTCCAATATTTTTTGATTTGGCTGCATAAGCATATATACAAGGACTATACAAACAGGTATCATCACTGCAATTACACCAAATATCCATTTATAGCTTATACCGGCTATAAACATTATTACACAAAAAAGTAAAATTATAACAATACTGGTAGATAAATCCGGCTGCTTATATATAAGAATCAACGGAGCTGCAATAAAAACAATACTTGCTGCCACTATTTTAAAGGAATTTATCTTATCCTTATGCATGTACAAAAATTTTGCAAAAAACAGTATAATAAATATTTTTGAAAACTCTGACGGCTGAATCTGTAAGCTGCCGTTTCCAAACTCAATCCATCTCTTTGCCCCCATATGACTTGCTCCCGCAAACCTTACAGCAAGAAGCAGCCCGACATTTACTATAAATATAAGCCAGTAAAACTTTAACACAAAATGGTAATCAAACAACGCAATTATAACCATTCCTGCAAGTCCTGCCATAAATCCAAAAATTTGCTTTTTGTAAAATGAAGGCTCCTCCGGTCTTGCGCTGGCTATAATGTTTATGCCAAGTATGGTAAGGCCTGCAACCCACAAAATAAGCCTTGCATTTATATGCTTATATTGATATGTTTTAAGTTTTGCTATTGCATTTTTGTATAAATGCCTCATAATATCTCCTGCTTATGAATTATGCTTTACTTCTTTAATAGGAATATTTGCTACAAGCGCCGGAACATTTCCGTTTTCACCGTCAGACTCCGTCTGGGTAATCTGAATGTCCAGCCCCTCGCTGTCAATTTCCATATACTTTGCTATTACATTTATTATATCATTCTTTATTAACTCCATAATCTCAGGAGAACAATTCGCCCTGTCCGAAACTAAAAGAAGCTTTAGTCTGTCCTTAGCTACGTCTCCCGATGATTTTTTCTTAAAAATATCTAATAAACTCATATGAATAAATCACCTTTCTATTAATTCTTCTTGAACAGACCGGCTATCTTTGCAAAAAATCCGTTATTTTTTGCAAGGTCCAGCATTGGAACGTCCTCCCCCATAATACGCTTACATATATTCATATATGCCTGTCCCGGCAATGTATCATTGCCTGCAAGAGGCTCGCCCTGGTTTGTGGAAATAACAATATTTTCATCATCAGGAACTGCTCCTATTAAGTTGATTGCAAGAATATCCACAACATCCTCTATAGACATCATATCACCCTTCTTTACCATATCCATGCGAATGCGGTTTACTATAAGGTCAACCTTCTTCATGGAATTTGCCTCCAGCAGGCCGATTATTCTGTCTGCATCACGGATTGCCGATACCTCCGGCGTAGTTACAACCAAAGCTCTGTCTGCTCCTGCAATGGCATTCTTGAAGCCCTGCTCTATTCCTGCCGGACAGTCAAGAATTATGTAGTCAAATTCCTCCCTAAGCTCGTCAACCAAAGCAACCATCTGCTCCGGCGTGACGCTTGTCTTATCTCTTGTCTGTGCCGACGGAAGAAGATACAGATTATTATATCTCTTGTCCTTTATCATAGCCTGCTTAGGTCTGCAGTTTCCTTCAACTACATCCACAAGATTGTAGACTATTCTGTTTTCAAGCCCCATGACCACGTCAAGGTTTCTAAGTCCTATATCCGTGTCAATTAATACTACCTTTTTATCAAGCTTTGCAAGACCTGTTCCAACGTTTGCAGAGGTTGTGGTCTTACCAACTCCGCCTTTTCCTGATGTTATTACAATAACTTCACTCATAATACTTTTAAACTCCTTTGTTTTATAAATTTAATTCACCTATTACCTCTTTATTAAGAGGGTCAATATAAATGCTTCCGCCGTCTACATATGCTATCTTTGTCTCCGGCTTTTGTGTTTTCTTTGGTTTATCTGAACATCTTGCGATAGTATCGCCAATTCTTATCTGTACAGGATTCATCTCCAAAGCAACAACAAAGGAGGTTTCATCGCCATTTGCACCTGCATAGACATTTCCTTTTAAGGAGCCAAGTATAACAATATTGCCTCCTGATATAATTTTGGCTCCGGGATTGACGTCGCCCAGTATAATAACCGAGCTGTCGCTTTCAAGCACCTGACCTGACCTGAGTGTTCCTCTGTAAAATTGCCCCACTCCCGAATTCATCTCCTCAAGCTTTGCTTCAACGGTCTTTTTAAACTGTTCCTCCCGCTTTCTGTCATTGTCCATAATACATACTATATTCAAATCCGTTATCTCATTTACTATAGTAAGAAGCTCTACCTGCTGACTGTCTGAAAGCTTTTTTCCCTCAAAGGCTATAGCCATGGATTCCCTGCCAAAAAATTTTGCCGACTCTTTAAACTTTTCAATTATTGAGGTTTTTATCTCCTCAAATCCAGCATCTTCGGCTATCACTACCACTATACCATATTTATTTCCTTTTAGCACTACTGAATTTTTATTCATCTTGAAGGTCCTTTCTTTTTTTATATATAATCTTGCCTATAAATTACAAATTCGGCTCGGCGGTAATTGACGCCGGACCGTCGGCATTTCCGTTAAGTATCTGTTCAAGCGTCACATTTCCAAAATAATATTCCAAAACATCACCCATTAGCTCTGAAGCATATGATGATGAATATCCGTTTTGGAGCATAACGCTTACGCTTACTTCGGGATTTTCATAGGGTGCAAAGGCAATCATAAGCGCGTGGTCGGGAGAATTTGCGCTTTCCTGCGCCGTTCCTGTTTTTCCGCCTACCTGATAGCTTAAATTTCTTATGCCTCCATAGGTTTTTGCTGCCTCAAGCATACCTCTTTGAACCAAATCAATGGTGACAGGGGAAACCTCTATCTGGGTTGCTTTTTTTTCAGGCAGAGCTTCACTGTCTCCGTTAATATTTTTTATATCCTTTATAAGAGTCAGCTCATAATTCATTCCTTTTGAAGCTATGGTATTTACATACCTTGCAAGCTGCACGCTTGTAAAGCTGTGGGAGCCCTGGCCTATTGATGACGGCACCGGATTAACGGTAGAAAACAAAGGCGGATATTCCTCTAATTCTACCCCTGAGGTTTCTGCAAGTCCCACCATCTGTCCATATTTTTTTAAATGGGAAAGACCTGCCTGTTCATCATATGAGCCGCTTAAGGTTGATAATCTGTATCCTACCTCGTAAAAAAATACGTTACATGGAGCCCTTGATGTTGTCGCAGGAATTAAAAATACGTTACATGAATTTTTAATTCCTGCGACAACATCAAGGGCTCCATGCCTTCCGGGATATATCCAGCATTTTGGAGGAGGCTCAATGGTGCTGAATAATCCGTTGCAGGTGATATATGACGAAGGCGCTATCACTCCCGTCTCAAGACCTGCTATGGCTGCCAGCGGCTTAAAGGTTGAGCCGGGGGCAGTTCTCATTTTTGTTGCCCTGTCAAACAAAGGACTTGACAAATCCTCGCTGAGTGCAGTCCATGTATCATAATCTATTGAGCCTGAAAAGGAATTATTGTCATAGCTTGGATATGATACCATAGCCAGAACATTGCTTGTGCCGCTTTCTACAACGGTTATTGTCGCAGAGCAGGGCTTAAGGGCAATCATTGCAGGTGTAAGCTCAAGAGACTGTATTTTTGATATAATAAAATTATAAGGGGACATTGTTCCGGATGCAAGGCTTGAATACGTAACAGCATCATATTCAAGGACACCCTGGTCATATAAAAGCCTGCATATCTGACCTCCCGATATTGTTCCCAATTCAATAAGATACTTATACAAAAGTTTATCAAAGGCCTTATTCTCTCCTATATAATTCATAATATATTCAACAAGAGAATTATATATAGACTCTCTGTCTATATAGCTTGAGTTTACGTTGAGCTTTGACGTGTCAACCCAGTTCATATCTATTGAATAAAGGAGTATTTCTCTTAGGGAAAGGCTGTCTCTCATCCAATCCTTATATTTTTCATCGTTTGTATCAATTCTGCTTTTAGGTATCAGATTTATGTTGTAGGAGCTGTCTGACAGTATATTAAATATAAACGTATAATATTCATTGTATTCCTTAGATAAGGAGCCAAGGGGCAAGGCTTCATTATTATACAGCTCAGCTCTTATACCTGCAAGGACGGTTTCCTTTTTTGAGGAAAGTACACCGTAAATGCTTCTTTCATTTTCGCTGGCGCCTTCAAGATTAAATTTTTCTATATCTGCTATATTGTTATTTATTATTTGGAAATACACATCCTTTATGGGGATAAGCCAATTTGTCTTATCGCTTTCAGTAAGACTTCTGTTTACTATTTTTTCTATAAGTATTCCTGCCAGCTTTTCCTCTATAAGATGATAAATTCCCTTCTGTAAATCACTGTCTATGGTAAGATATACATCGTTTCCTGCAACGCCCTTCTTCTCGTCAATTACAGACAAAACCTTTCCGGTGGTATCGACAATAACCCTGTCGTAGCCTTTGTTTCCGCTAAGCTCAAGCTCCATTGAAGCCTCCACTCCTGTCTTGCCCACAATGTCGTTTAACGCATATTTATTATTTTCATCCGTTATTTTTCCGTTAAGCTCAGTCATCTGCTCATCAGATATTTTCCCTGTATAGCCGATAATATGAGCAAAATAAAAGCTGTCATTATATATTCTTTTAGTGGTCTGGGTAATGTTTACACCCGGAATAATATCCGCGCTTTCATATATGGCTGCCGTGGTTTTTTCTGAAACGTCTGTAGCTATGGTTGTAGAAATATATTTTTGATATGCATTCAGAGATAAATTATATCTTATCATAATAATGTAAAAGGCTTCTCTTTTACTGTAAAGCTCCATATCCACGTCATACTTTTCCTCACCTGTCAGATATGAAAAGGCTTCCTCCGCCGTAGTTTCAGAGAGCTTTTTTTCCTCTGTATCAAGAGTTTCCGTTCCATATATATCCTTTAAAAACCTAAGCCTTGTATTGTCCGATATGGACTGGGACCATATAATATTCCCGTCTGCGTATTCTATGGGAAAATCCGTATCAATACTGTCTCCGTTCTTTTCAATTATATTTACTGTAGTGTTTATAATCTGATTCATCCGGTCGCTCTTGTATATTGAGCTGTCAAGAGTATCTTCTATAACCACTGAATATACAGATACGTTGTATGCCAGAAGCTTCCCGTTTGTATCGTATATATTTCCTCTTGTAGTATTGTAATATCTTGTTTTTTCTGTTTTCTGGGAATATTTTTCTATATATTCGTCGGCGTTGACTATCTGTATTTCAAATACCCTGTATATAAGGATGCCAAACATAGCCGCTATAAGAATAAATGCTATAAATACTCTTGATTTTATAAAATTAAAGAACATTTCCAATATCTCTAGTACCATATCTCGCCTCCTGCTTTCTTTCATGCCTCTCTAGCATATCATTTATTGTCTTGTACAGCTTATATAAAAAGACTGTCAAAAATACCGTATATATAAGCTCCGGCAGCATGATTCCCTTAAAATATACATTAAGCTGAAGCTTATTCCTGAGGGCAAAGGCTATTACATAATAGGCAAAATTACTAAGAAGGTCGCAAATTGCCGTAAATGCAACAGGTATTATTATATCATCCGTATATATAATCTCATGGATAAAGCCTATAGTATATCCAAGATACATGTACACAAGACTGTAAAAGCCTGTAATATCAGCATAGCCGTAAAACAAATCAGGCAGTATGCCGGCAAAGAAGCCTATTATTAAGCCTTCCTTTCTTCCTCTTAAAAGAGCGAATACACATACAATAATAATCAAAAGGTTTGGAGTTATATTTCCAATGGCAATCTGACTGTTATAGGTAGTCTGCAGCATATATGAAATTATGATAAGTAAAGCTATTGTTATCTTTCTTGCCATATAATCCCTCTTACTCTGCTCCCGTTTCCTTCTGCTGGGTTATTACAAGCACCTCCTCAATGCTTGAAAAATCAACGACAGGCGTGACATAGCCTGACTTTGTCATATTGTTGCTGTCATTTTCCACAGAGGAAATATATCCTATAAGTAATCCTGGAACATACTTATCGCTTATATATGATGTTATAAGCTTATCTCCCTCTGATACGTTTGCGTCTATATTTATTCCGCTTACTCTTATAAGGTTTTTCTCCTTAAGGGTTAAATCTCCGCTTACAATACAGTTTTCCGAGCTCTCGGCAAATTTTGCGCTTACGTTATGGTCGTCGTTTATAATGGTAGTTACCTTTGCGTAGTCGTCTGCAACAAAGGAAATCCTTCCAACAAGCCCTGAGCCGGCGATAACGTTCATGTCAACCTCTATACCATCCTTTTTTCCTTTATTTATGGTAAATTCAGAAAACCAGTTGCTGGAATTTGAGTGTATTACTCTTGCCGCAACCTTTGGATAATCATCATAAAGGCTGTCAAGCTCATAAAGCTTACGTAGCCTGTCAAGCTCTGATTTCATATTCGCCGTAAAATTTCTTTCGGTTTTTAAGCTGTCAATCTCCGCCTTAAGTCTGTCATTTTCCTCATTTAAGCGGGTAATTTCCTTTAAGGCCTCCGCCTTGTCGGAAAACCACATGCCTACCTGGTTTAACCCCTTGTGAATAGGCGTAATAACCTTTGACATGCCGTTTTTCACCGGCAGGAGAGCCTCATTATCTACAAGTGATAATATTATTAATCCGCAGCAGACTATAGTAAGAAAAATTAATATATACTTTGGTGGAATTAATATTTTATTACGTCTTTTCATTTATAAAAGCTCCTAGTCATACTGCTTTTCTCTTGGAACGTACATAAGTCCTGATAATTCAGGGTCCTTAACTATTTTTGATATGCCCCGTATAATTGACTCGGAAGGCTTATCTACCGTATTCACCTTAAGTCCTGTTTCGGCTGTTATAAGCTTATCTATATTTTTTATTTCTGAGGAGCCTCCCGTAAGATATATGCCTCTTGAAATAATATCGGCCGAAAGCTCCGGAGGAGTCCTCTCAAGTATAACCTTTATGTTTTCTATAATCTGATGAAGAATTTCATTTATAGCCTCGTGAACAAGACCTGCCGATATTTCCCTTGCATTAGGAAGTCCTGTCACAATATTCCTTCCATAGGTCATGGTTGTCTTGCCGCTGTCTTCGTTTATGGCGTCTGCCAGCTCTATCTTTACCTGCTCGGCAGAACGGTTTCCAATAATAAGATTATATTTTTTGCGGATAATATTGCAAATGGCGTCGTCAAGCTTATTTCCTCCTGTTTTTATAAGCTTGCTTAACACTATTCCTCCAAGTGAAATCACTGAAATTTCTGTTGTGTCATAACCGATATTTACAATAAGATGCCCGTTTGGACTGTTTACGTCAATTCCAACGCCTGCGGCGTCGGCGATTGGCTTTTCCACAACCGTAATCCTGTGAAGCTTTATCCTCGTATCCATTATGACATTGTAAAACGCCCTTTTTTCAACCTCCGTAACGTCTGTAGGTACGGCTATGCAAAAATCAGCACCTGTAATGTTTTTATTGTTGTTTATTTTTTTATAAAAGCAGTTAAACAGAATTTCCATATTCTGAATATCGGCAATAACTCCAAATTTAAGGGGAAATGTTACCTCTATATTTTCAGGCGCCTTTTGATACATCTCAAAGGCTGAGTTTCCAAAGCTGAAAACCTCCTTTTTGTTTTTTATCGCTATAATATTTTTCTCGTTTAAAACACTGTCCCCGGCAGAACTGTACAGCTTTATGTTGCTTGTACCTAAATCAACGCCATATATGTGCTGTGCCATTATTTATTCCTCCATTTTAATTAATTCGTTTTTACAAATCAAAAAAGAATTCCTCTTTCATTGAAGCTTACATATTCATTGTCCCCAATAATAATGTGATCTATAAGTCTTATGCCTATAATATCTCCCGCTTCTTTTATAATCTTTGTAGTTTCAATATCCTGTCTGCTAGGAGCCGCATCTCCGCTTGGATGGTTATGGAGCAGTATAATATATACCGCCTTGTATTTTAACGCCTCCAAAAAAATCTCCCGTGCCGACGCATTTGATGAATTAACAGTACCGACAGACACATTTATATCGCCTAAATACGCTGATTTGGAATTAAGCATTATTACCTTAAGCTCCTCTTTTACCTTATGGCGGCATTCCTCCATAAAATATTCAGCTATATATCCGGGATTGTTAAATATGTGTTTTTTTCCATGGCTGCCCTTTGATATTCTTTTTGTAAGCTCGCATATGCACTTTAGCTGTATTGCCTTTACCTTGCCTATTCCTTTTATGCACATAAGCTCCCTTACGTCAAGCTTACATATTCCCGTAAGTCCGTCGCCGCCGCAAAGCTTTAATATGTCTCCTGCCAGCTCAACGGAATGCTTGCCCTCGTATCCTGTTCTTATAATAACTGCCAGAAGCTCTGCGTCCGCTAACATTTCAGGGCCAAGCAGCTCACATTTCTCATAGGGACGCTGGTCTGAGGGCAGGTCCTTAATCTGTCTGCTTTTTATTTCAGCAGTATCTCCGGCCTGACTGCCATATGGATTGGTATTACTGTTACAATTTTTCATGTATAACCTCCTAATAGGTTTTCGTAGTCTGGCGGTCATACATATTCAATATTAACATAAATTTCCTGTTTTTACAATGCCTGCGTCTACTAATTTTTGTAAAGATTTCATAATGCCGAGTTTTGCATGATACCATGTCAGGCCTCCCTGAAAGTATACCGCGTAGGGAGGTCTTATGGGCGCGTCTGCGCTGAGCTCTATTGACGCCCCTGATACAAATGCCCCCGCCGCCATAATCACGTCGGAATCATATCCCGGCATCGCCCATGGCTCCGGCTCAACATGGCTGTCCACCGGCGCGGCTGCCTGTATTCCCTTGCAAAATTCTATTACTCCCAAAGGAGTTCCAAGCTCTACCGCCTGTATAATGTCATGCCTTTCCTCTTTGCTGTCCGGAACTACCTTAAAGCCAAGCCTTTCATATACATTCGCTGCAAATACGGCTCCCTTTAGAGCTCCTGCCGTAACCGTCGGCGCAAGAAAAAGGCCTTGAAAAAAGCTTTTGTTTACCCCAAGGGATGCGCCAACCTCCTTGCCAAGTCCCGGCGTTGTAAGGCGGTATGCTGCATTTTCAACACATTTTTTTGTTCCTGCAATATATCCTCCTATGGGCGCCAGACCTCCTCCGGGGTTTTTTATCAGAGAGCCCGCAACCATGTCTGCCCCAAGGTCTGACGGCTCTGTTATGTCAACAAATTCTCCGTAGCAGTTATCTACCATTACTATTATGTCATTTCTTATAGATTTTACAAACCTTACCGCCTCTCCTATCTGCTCCACGGAAAGCGTAGGTCTTGTGGCGTAGCCCTTTGACCTTTGTATTGCCACAAGCTTTGTTTTATCCGATATGGCCTTTTTTATGCCCTCATAATCAAAGCTGCCGTCCTCCTTTAAATCCACCTGTCCGTAGGCTACGCCATACTCTGCAAGAGAGCCTGCCGACGGTCTTATGCCTATAACCTCCTCTAAGGTATCATAAGGCTTTCCCGATATATATATCATCTCGTCGCCCGGTCTTAAATTTCCTGACAGGGCTATGGTAAGAGCATGGGTGCCGCAGGTAATCTGAGGTCTTACAAGGGCGTCCTCCGTGTGAAATACATCTGCGTACACAGCCTCTAAGGTATCTCTTCCCACGTCGGTATATCCGTAGCCGCAGGCCTGCTCAAAATGCATTTCACTTACCTTATTTTTCTGCATAGCCTTTATAACCTTCATCTGGTTATACTCCGCAATATTGTCAATGTGTGTAAAGCGGGGCTGTATATCGTTTATGATACCGTTGCAAAAGCTTAGGACTTCATTTGATATATTTAAGTCCTTGTATATAGAATCAGTTTTTTCTTTTATGTTCATTTTCCTCATCTCCCCATAGCTTTATGTTTTTAGTGCTAAAAAGCGTTACAGTATTAAAACTGCAACGCTTTTAATATTATCACCTATAATGTAAATTATCAATAAAAATTTATAATGACTTTAAGAACAAAGCCTTACAATGTACTCAAGCATCCTTTCCTTATCCCATCCAAAATCCTCGTATGTTATCCAATTTACGGATTTTTCCCTTCTAAACCATGTAAGCTGCCTTTTTGCAAAATGTCTTGTATTTTGCTTAATGCTTTCAACCGCCTGCTCTAAGGTGCATTCTCCATAAAGATAGCTTATTATTTCCCTGTAACCTATTCCCTGCATGGAGGTAAGCTCTCTTTCAAAGCCCATATCAAGAAGACCTTTTACCTCCCTTACAAGACCTTTTTCCATCATAATATCTGCGCGCCGGTTTATTCTGTCATATAACGCTCCCCTGTCCATGTTTAATACAAAATAATGAAAATCATAGGGAGAGATATTTTCCCTTTGCATATCGTTATGCTCTGATATAAGCTTTCCTGTAAGCTTATTATATTCCAACGCTCTTATTACTCTTTTAAGATTGTTAAAATGTATATTTTCCGCCGCCTTAGGGTCCACAGCCTTTAACATATTATGCACATATTCGTTTCCCTTTTCCCTTGCAGCATCCATAAGCTTTATACGGTAGGATTTGTCATTATCCTCATTTATAAAATCTATATCGTACAAAAGCGACTGTATATAAAAGCCTGTCCCTCCTGCTATTACAGGCACCTTGCCCCTTGCATATATTTCCTCCGTATATTTTTTTGCCATTTCCTTAAAAATATATATATTAAATTCGTCTCTTGGATTTAGCTCGTCCACAAGATAATGCCTTACGCCTTCCATTTCCTCGGCCGTTACCTTAGCCGAGCCTATGTCCATATATTTATATACCTGTATGCTGTCGGCGCTTATAATTTCCCCGTTTACAGCCTTAGCCAGCTTTACCGACAGCTCTGTCTTTCCCGAGGCTGTAGGCCCGGTTAGTATAATAAGAGGCTTCTTTTCTGATTTATCCGTCATAATACTCCTGATTTCTGCATGATACATTTTATTTTTGTTAATATTCTTACAGACTGTAAGGTATTTATCCATGCTGCCCTACAAAATCCTCTTAAATTTCTTTTCAAGTTCATATTTGCTCATTGAAATAATCGTAGGTCTTCCATGAGGACAATTATATGGATTGTCAAGTGTTAAAAGCTCGTCGATAAGGGCGTTTGCCTCAGGAAATGATAGCTTATTGTTGCCCTTTACCGCCGCCTTGCAGGACATTGCCGCAACCCTGTCAAGTATAAGGGAGGATTGCTTTCTTATGGAGGACTCGTCAGATAAGCCATCTATTATCTCCATAAGCAAGTCCTTTTTTGCCACTGAAAATAAGTCGAAGGGAACTGCCCTTACGGCATATTCATGTCCTCCAAACTCCTCAAGCTCATAGCCAAGCTGACATAAATAATCCATATATTCCTTTACCGTCTGCTCCTCACGGAGGCTTAACGACAATATAACCGGAGGATTTATTGTCTGGGAAAGCGTCTGCCTGTCCTTTAAACGCTTTAATGTCCTTTCATACAGCACCTTTTCATGGGCGGCATGCTGGTCTATTATATACATTTTATCGCCAAACTGGACAATCCAGTAGGTGTCGAATATCTGTCCTATTATCTGATGCTTAATTCTTGATTCCTTTGACAAAAGCCTGTCGTCAAAAAGCTCCATTTGTTCAGGCTTTGGGGAATTATAGCTGTTTTCCTCCGCTACAACATTATCTGCTGCTATATTATCTGCTGCTATAATCTGCTTTTCAGCATAAGTGCTGGTTTTTTCTTCCTGCGCAGATTTTCTTTCAAATTTTTCTACCTCATTTGTCTTAGTATTAAATGTAACCTTAATATTTTCGGGAGTCTTCCATGCTGTTTCCTTTGGGCTTACTGTTTCCCTCGTACATACTGTTTCCTCTGGACTTACTGCTTCCTTTGGTTTTTCAGCCTCCATTATTCTGTTTGTCTCAAAAAATTCAGGAGGCTTCTTTTGTTCCTTCTCCCTTTTTTCCTGCTTATGCTCCTTCTCCCTTTTGCTTTCCGGCTCAAAGGAAGCTTCCTGTATAAGCTCCTTTTCCCTTAGGGCCTCGGCTATTACATTTATTATGGCAGGATATATTTCCTCGGCATTCCTTATACGCAGCTCCATTTTTGCCGGATGTACGTTTACGTCAAGAAGCTCCTGCTTCACCAAAAACTGAATAGCCGTAAAGGGATATTTATGCTGCATCATAAAATTGCGGTAGCCCTCCTCTATTGCCTTATTAATAATGTTGCTCTTAATATATCTTCCGTTTATGAAATAATTTTCATATGTCCTGTTTCCTCTTGATATAACCGGCTTTCCAATAAAGCCCTTTATACTCATGTTGTCGGTTTCCATATTTAATTCAATAAGGTTAAGGGCTATGTCCTTTCCGTAAATTGTGTAGATTACATCCCTTAGATTTCCGTTTCCGTTTGTATGCAATATATTTTTTCCGTTATTTATAAACCGTATGCTGATTTCCGGGTGGGACATTGCCATACGGCACACGATGTCGTTTATGTAGCCTGCCTCTGTCATAGGAGTCTTTAAAAACTTTTTTCTTGCGGGAACATTAAAAAATAAATTTCTTACTATAAAGGTAGTTCCGTCGGGAACGCCGATTTCCTCTATATTTCCCTCTTTTCCACCTGATATTTCATATCTTGTGCCTAAAAAATCCTCCTTTTGCTTTGTCACAAGCTCTACCATTGATACTGCTCCTATGCTTGAAAGGGCCTCGCCTCTAAAGCCAAGGGAGCTTACGGTTATTAAATCCAGCGCTGATGTTATCTTGCTTGTGGCGTGACGCAAAAAAGCAGTTTTAACCTCATCCTTTGGTATGCCTGCGCCGTTATCCGTAATACGAATTAAGGCTATGCCGCCCTCCTTTATCTCTACGGTTATGGCTGTAGCCATGGCGTCAATGGCATTTTCCATAAGCTCCTTTACAACCGAAGCCGGACGCTCTATAACCTCGCCTGCCGCTATTTTATTTATGGTTTCCTGATTTAATACCTGTATTTTTCCCATGACTTATCCTGTATCCTTCTGTGAATATTTTCGTTTAATACATTCCTATATTTTATTCTCTGCCTCATCAAGGCTTTTATATCCATATAGAATTACGGTATTTCTTATTGTTTCCTCCGAAATGTTTTTCCCTTGCTCCCGCATATCTGCTACAAATCTTCCGTATAATTCCAGCATCTTGTCTGAATATGTGGAAATTTCACCCTTAAGATATGTCTGTGAGGAGGTATTATACAAATTATCTTCGTCTGATGACACACTTCTTGCATTTAATGCAAGCCTAGGATACCTTTTTGCAAAGTCTGACATCATATTTGTCTGAATTGCTACAATAACATCTATAATTCGTTCTTTTTCAACATTTATATCCGGAAAGCTATCCTTTATTTTGTCATATTCCTCCGGAGCAGTATATTTCATCATTCTGCCGTACTTCTCCTCAATCATATTTCTACCGTGGTTAAGGCTTAAGGTAAACTCATAAAGATACTGTATAAGCATTTCTTTTGACCAAAGAATATACTGGCTCTTTCTCATTATATTAAAGGTATTGAAATCGTCCTGACATTCAGCTCTTCCGCCTTTGTTTTTTACCTTGTCAAAGGCGTCAAACTCAGTTTTTATTATTGTCTCAACCAGCTTGCCGCTGCTCATTTTATAATACTGTGATTTTGTCAGCAGCTCCCTTACATGATTTTGCATAAAGGTATCTTCGTCACTTATATAATTATCTGCATAAAGTCTTTTTGTTATAATTGTAGAAATTTCTTCAAAAATTGACACATTTGCAGGATTTATTGCATTTTCACTTATTTTTTGCAGCAATAAAGGTACCGTCTCAAAGCCGCCGCTAAAATCTGCGCCCTTAAAAAGCCATTTGTCGTGACAGCAGTATTGTCCATTAATAAGGTTAATAAGCTTAAGGGCTTCCTTAACTCCCTTCATTGCTTCAATGGCGGCTGCTACGGTATCTCCTCTGTCAAGCATCCGCTTAAAATTATACTGTCCTGTCTGCGCGTATAATGCGGCGGACTCAGCCAGCTTTAAATATCTTATATCCATAGGATAATATTCCTTAAGAAGCTTTCTTATATTGGAAAAAATCCTTAAGTCATCCTTAAATACCTGTCCGTTTACTGCCGCCGCCAGCCTTTCCTCATCAGGGGCAAGCCAATTTATTTTTTCTGCTATATCATCGTGATATTTATTTTCATTTTCTATTGAAAAATTTTCTGTTGAAAATTTTTCAAACGAATTTTTTTCTTCTGAAAATATATCCTCCGGCAGCGTATTTGTTCCAAGGAGCTTTGTAAAGAACTCTTTAATAGTTCTTACCCCAACCCGTCTTCCGCCCTGCGGTGTGTTTATGCGTCTAAAGCCCATATATTCCTTTGGCAGCTCGTCATACGCCTTTTTAAGCTCTGCTCCTATTTTTTCATAATCCTCGTCTGTAAGCCACATGCAAAAACCGGGACCCCAATCATGGTCTATTGAATACTTATCATCAAAGCCAAAGCAGTCTGAGCCTTCGCCTGCCAGTCCTACTGCAATTTTGTTCTCATATAGGGGAAATTTTTTTCTTATCATGGAAATGCCGTAAGCTTCATAATAGCTGCGGCATAGGTCTATGCCCTTTATATCATTCTCATCTGTATTATTCTTTTCTTTGCCGCATTTTTCAACTGCGGCATTATAATTTTCCATTATTCTCTTATACTGCTCCGTCTCTCCTCCCAAAACAACCTTTATCCGAGACGCCGCCATAATAAAAAAATCCGCCGCTTCACTATACCTTTCCTGCATATATAAAAGCAAACCATAGGAAGATAATGCCCCACAGTAATGAACGTCCTTTATATTATTTTTCTCCAGTATATAAAGAGCTTCCCTTAGAAGCCTTTCAGCCTCCTCATATTCCTTTAGCTGTATAAGCGACGATGCAAGATTAGTTCTTGTAACTGCCTGTTCTAACTTACTGTCAGGCTGTTTATCTATAATGCGAAGTGATTTATAAAGGGTTTCCTTCGCCTTATTGTAATCACCCGTCTCCTGATATAAAAGACTTAAATTATTGTATAAGGCGGCATACTGACTGTCATCATCACTAAAATTTGCCTTGTATATATCCTGTGCTTTAATATACATCTCAAGTGATTTTTCGTACTCGCCTCCCGCCCTGTACGCATTAGCGGCATTTACCAATGATATGCCGTAATGTGCGCTGCCTTTAAGCCCCATTGTATCCATAAGATGAAAAACTGCTTCAATGCACTCATAGGCTTTCTGCCACTGGCTTGTTTCCCTGAAAAAGCCCATCATTTCATTTAATAAGGACACTGCCACGTCAAGCCTTTCGTTTTCAAGCGCTTTTTTTAATTCGTCTCTTAAAAAAGGCTCTACCTCGTCTATTTTATTATCCTCAAACAAGCTGTCCAATTTATTTAATATATCGTTTAATTCCACTGATAATATGCCTCCAATTTATTTATCTTTGCTTTTCTGAACATATTATATATTATCCCGGTATTCTTTTCAACAAAAATGAAGCTGCCCCTTTACAAAATTTTATTACTCAAACTTCGTACTTAAATAAGTGCCTATGCACCTTGAAAAATGCCGAAGTCTGAGTTAATCACTCTCTGACTGCGACACTTTTGTGATATAAAAACCCGCTAACAAAAACAATAGCTTTTCTTCACCTGACAGCTTGCAACTGAGGGTATGTCCCATTAACAGGCTTCTAGGGTTGGGATGGGGATGGCTTAAGGAGGCAGGCGGCTAAATGTAATTTTTTAAAGCATTGAGGAATATGGTTAGAAATTCATCAACGGAATACCGTCAGCTTCTTAGCGTAGAGCGTCTGTCTGAGCAGGGGGCTTGCTCTTT
>ERZ777305.1417-NODE-1417-length-28657-cov-10.542095_pt1 | contig 28657 bp, 17 predicted proteins | sample MGYA00374965_ERZ777305 | MGnify/ENA primary metagenome ERZ777305 (study PRJEB29328, sample SAMD00013331) | mouse gut metagenome | study: EMG produced TPA metagenomics assembly of the Metagenome analysis of fecal microbiota from mouse which was promoted... | reverse complement strand
AACCCGCAATATAGAGAAGTGGGTTGTAGAAATTCTTTAAAGAATTACATATTTTTATTAGAATAGCTACACCAAAAGTAATATTCAGTCTGTATAATAATGAATAATACTTTTGGTGTGATTACGCTATGTGAAATTTATGCTGTCAGATTGGTGTAACTGTAAGCTTTCCCGATTTGTTTGTACTAGGTAATGTAATTTCTAATAATCCTTGATGGTATATTCTACTTTCTACTACTTTCCCATTGAAAGTTATCTGGTAATCTTTTTCCGGATTCATGCAAACAAGAATTGTTCGCTGATGAGGAACTGTTGAATCATCAAAAGCTATTTCTGCCTGATACTGTGTATAATCATCATTGAAATGACTGTTGGAAATCCACACCTCGAAGCCGGTTGAAACTTTCCCTATCCGATAGTATGCAGCAAACCAGTTGAGTATGGGAGATGATAAACCGGAGAACTGATGCCATCCGGCTCCACGTTGTGAGGAGATAATGAAATGTTCGAAGGTGTAATAACTCTCCTTGCATTCTTTCTCCCATGTATTCAATGCGGTAGTTGCTACTTGATAGGCTTTTTCTCCTTCTCCAAGGTCCAGCAAGGCTTTCCACACCATCCATTGATGAGGAAACCAAACGGCTCCATTCCAATAACCATCTGTACGATAATAAGGAGCAGACTGGTCTACTGTAGAGATTCCTACTTCTGTCCACATTTCGTCAGGAGAAAATACATGGTTTATCATCCTGCTTGTTTGCTCTTTAGAGGAGATGTTTGCAATAAGTGGGCTTACTCCGTCCAGTCCCTTATTAAAGTTAGAACCATCTTTATATCGATAGATGTCTTTAGGTTTGCCATCTTTGTCATGCATTACATATCCGAAATAACCGGTTTCCTCATCCCATGAATGGGTGTGTAATGCATTTGACAGTTGTTTGATGGTTTGCTCATACTCTTTTACATCTTTTTTAAGACCTAGTTCTTTTGCTGCTAAACGTAAAATTTTAGCAGCTCTGATATAATAAGCCGAAGATACTACTGGAGTAACAGAAGCCTTGTCACGTAAAGCATGTTGAGGCGGATAATCATCCCATCCTCCTGAATTATAGAAGTAATCCCATGTTCGTAGCAGACCAGAACCTTTCATTCGGGTTGTGGAGTAGGGATTCTTACCTGTCATAAAATCAAAGAACTGCTTCAGTCGCGGGTATAGAAATTGCAATGCTTCTTTTGACTGTGTATTATTCCATAAATCGTAGTAGGCATACATCTGTATGGGTAATGGAGTGCCATGATGAATAAATGCAGATTCACTGCCTACAGGAGTTGTATAAGCTCTGATACACTCAAAAGCCTTAGTAATATCCACATCTATTAATCCCAGAGCTATGAAACCGGAATCCCATGTATAAAGGCTATTCCAATTTTTGCCAGGTGTAAAATGCCGGATATATTGTCCTTGGGTATGGACGGGATAAACAATATTGGATAATAATGCTGATTGCAGCAAGCGACGTCCGAATTCATACTTCTTGCCATCTGCTAATATTCTGTCTTCAGAGTTATTCGAATCCTTTTGTATGAATGAAATCAGAGTTTCCGGTGTGGAATGAAACTTCTGAATCTGTTCATTGACTTGTTGGGATGTTCCGGTGCAGACTAAAGCGTATATTGTCTGTTCGGAGTGAGGTGCCAAGACAATCGGACGTAGAAAAGCATTAGAATAATGCCACTCTCTGTTTCCTATTAGTCTCGATGATACATGGTCGTGAGTCTTTTTGCGGAAGAAAGATTCCAGATTGTCATCCAGAACTTCCCGAATCTGAGATGCTTGGTAATTCCATGCTATTCCATAATAGTTATCACATTCCGGATATTTTAAGATAAAATCTTGTTTCGTTTTTCCCGATTTAATCTCGGGAATAAAAGAAAGCTTCCTAGGCAGTATCTTGATTTGCTTAATATCTTCTTCGCTACCGATAAAGAAACCATCTAAATCAGTACTGTGAGTACCCTCTGAAATTAATTCTAGCGTATATTTTCCAGGTTCTTTGCAAGTATAGGGGATTGAGACTATGCTATATTCTCCGGTGCCTTGTAGCTCTAGGCGGCTTTCGGTTATTCCTTTTATTTGAAACGTACTTGTTTTTCCTTTAGGAGTATTGTACCTGAATCCTATCTTTCCTTTTTCTTTTCCCGGAAGGATATTTATCTCATAGCTCACTTTATCCCCTTTATTTTTCCCAAATCCTTTTCCTAGAACAAAACCACTGAGTGATTGAGAAGTTCGCATTTCGTTCCTTTTCCATCCGTCGTATACTAAATTATACTGTGGAGATTTGTGTGCAGGTTCATTTGAACTATAATCGGTTGCGTTATGCCACTGTATATTTGAATCTTCAGGGATTTTGAACTGAGGTTGTTCTCCTTCATAATCGATATATGCCATCAAGTTGAGTACGAGATTTTGGTTGACAGCGGTATTATTGACGCAATTCATACTTACCAGTGTCCGATGTTCATCTAATATATAATAGGTGACATCGGTAAATACTTGGTCTTTCCATTCCATTTCATAGCGGTATGTGATACGGCTCATGGATGGGTTGATGTCCCACGGGTAATAAGATGACTCGAAAAGTACATGAGGAATTAATTGACGATTGCGATAGTATCCTGGCATTACAGAGAAATCGAAACGCATTCCGGCTTTCATATCGGGTATGTGTGAAATTCCGGCATATCGTTTAGAATAAGGTCCCCAAGCTTGCAGGGAGGTAATGTCGTGACTATCGGTAAAGCACGCTGGAGGAATCGTTGGTTGTCCGAATGCAGATGTTGCTGTCCAAATAACTGTCAGGAACATCAATAATGATTGCTTAGTTTTCATATTAGAATGTAAAATAGTTCATGTAGCAAAGATATGACTTTTGAAAGTTTAAAGAAGAAAGAATCTGTTCAATAAGTAAAAGAAAATACTCATAATAGAAATAGTAGGTTGCTATAATCTTATAAATTCTTTTCACTTGTTGGGAATTTAATTAGTTAGGAGATAATTTCCTGTTGGTTGATTGCTAAATATATCTAATTAAAATCTGTTGAAAAGACGTAGCGATGAATTATACAGTTTTTTGATAGTCTAATATACAGGTATTGTCTATTGAGGAATTTTCATTTTGGTAATTGGCAAAATGCGGTTGTTGTTAATATAGCAACTTTAGTTGGAAAAAGAAGAGATATTTTCATTTTTTGAACAATTAATTTCTTTGTTTTTCTTCCAATTTCCCTTTCTTTGCTCTGCTTTACAGATTTTATATTCGTTAACTAATACTATAGAACATGAAACGAAAATCTTCGGAAACACTATTTGTCTTGCCTATATGTAACTCAATATTCACATGCATGGGTAATAAATACATTTTATCTACTCTATTTGGTTCTTTGCTAACCTCACAGGTCAGTGCTACTGTAACTAACAGGCCGAACATTTTATTCGTTATTTCTGATGATCAGTCTTACCCGCATGCATCAGCGTATGGATCTTCTTTAATAAGAACGCCCGGATTTGATTTGGTTGCTCAAAATGGTTGGTTGTTTAATAACGCTTTTGTGACTTCTCCCGGGAGCAGTCCTTCCCGTGCCTCTATACTTACAGGACTTTATCCTTGGCAGATAGAAGAAGCGGGTACGCATGCTTCTTCTTTCCCTGTTGATTATAAGTGCTTTCCTGATTTATTGGAAGAGGCTGGTTATTATATTGGATATACCGGAAAAGGGTGGGGCCCTGGAAATTGGAAAATATCAGGGCGCAAGCGTAACCCGGCCGGTCCCGAATATAATAAAATGCGTATCCATCCTCCATATAAGGGGGTCTCTAACATTAATTATTCCCAAAATTTCAAAGAATTTCTTCATGGAAGAGAAGGAAACCAACCTTTTTATTTTTGGGTGGGTACAAATGAACCACATCGACCTTATGAAAAAGATAGTTGGGAGAAGGCTGATAAAAGACTGACTGAGGCAGAAGTGCCTCCATTTCTGCCTGATAATCCTATTATAAGAAAAGATTTATTGGATTATGGAACTGAAATAGAATGGTATGATAGTCAATTATCTCAAATTATCGATATATTGAAAGAAGAAGGTGAATTTGATAATACTTTAATTATAGTCATGGCCGACAATGGTATGCCTTTCCCTTTGGCTAAAGCTACCTGTTTCGAATATGGTATCCATGTTCCATTAGCGATATGTTGGGCAGATGGAATTAAAGATGGAGGAGTTAGTGATGAACTTGTTAGTAGTGTGGATTTATTCCCAACCATACTTGATGCTGCCGGTATACGATATAAAGGTAAAAAGTCAGGAGATAGTATACTTCCGTATCTGACAAAACAAAGGAAAACAACTGGACGAAATACAATTTTTGCAGGAAGAGAACGTCATAGTTCTGCTCGATATAATAATTTAGGATATCCTATGCGTGTATTGAGAACTAAAGAGTTCCTTTACATAAGGAATTTTTGTCCTGAAAGATATCCTGCCGGTGATCCTTGCTATATAAATAAGGAGGGGAATTTGACGCCGATGTATAGTGCTTATTTTGATATAGACCAAGGTCCGACCTGGAGGTTTATTATTGATGAAAAAGATACTCCCGACATATATCCCTATTTTCTGAAAGCAGTGGCAAAACGTTCATATGAAGAATTATATAATATTAGTTCAGATCCTGGTTGCCTTAATAATTTAGTCGGAGATAGTAAATACATGAAAGAATTGGAGCATCTTCGTAATAAGATGAATGATACACTCAAGAAGACTGAAGATGCACGCTATCTGAATAGTTCTGATCAAGATCAAAATGTTTGGGAAACCTATCCACGATTAAACGGAGTAATACGTATTTTCCCAAAGCCTTTGTTCTGATAATAGTTGCTTTGAATAATTCTAAAAGCACCCACGAATGTCATTAATCGGGGTGCTTTTTTTACTTTATATTTGGAAGAAAAGAATTAGTCAGTATGTTGAGCTTGCTTATAATAATATTGTAACAAGTGGTAGTCTATCTTATATTAATAAGAATGAGGATATCAGCAGTTGAGTTGTTACAAATTAAGGGAGAAACAATTTGTTCAATAAAAGAAAGAATAATCCATAATAGTTAACTTGTTGGATATCTGTGGCAGATTCATTTATATTGCTGAAGTTGTCTTTATAGCATATCCTAAAGGAGCTTTTTAATTATTAGATTAGTTTGGGACTAATTTTCCATTAATTGATCTATTTATGATATTATAATTTACCCGGATTTTCTACTTTTGTCTCATCCAAGAGGATAAATATAAGGTTTTCAACGGGACAGAACTCAATTAACAGAAGATAATAATCTTCATGGCATGAATAAGAAAGGTAAAGATAGAGATTGTGATAATAAGAATTTTTATTGGGGTATAATTGAGTTAAAAGGATTGTTTGAAGGATGACGTTTATTGTAAATATTGTCATACGTAAAAAATGGCAAAATTCAACTTAAATCTATATATGATGAATTATAAATTGATAAAAGAAAGTTTAGCTCCAGGTATACGCTGTTTTATATACCTATTGGTAGGAATTATTTTATTTGAATCGTGTGGCTCGGACAACAGTAAAAATGAATTTACTGGAAATGAGGGCAATACTACTAATCAATATTTGCTATTACAGCAGAGTGGTCTGAGTAAAATCACGGTAACTGGTAATGAAAAAGAGTATCGCTTTATTCTCACGGTAAAAAAAATAGGGGGTAAAATAGATTTTGAACTTGGTGCAAAGTTAGAAACATGGAATGAAGAACAGCTGGCTATATATAATGATAGACAAAAGACCTCATATAAGCTTTTACCGACATCTTTATATTCTTGTACTCCGGGGGATATAGTTTTTGATCAAAGCACTAATCAAGTGGATGTGGAAATAAAATTTGATCCGTCTAAAATCTTTTCTGAGTTGAAGAAAACAAATGCTCAATATGTCATTGCTTTAAAATTAAAGAGTGATATAATAAAGGTGAAAGAAAGTGAGAGTTATATGCTATTAAGTCTCTTTGTTGATTATCCTAAAGTGAGTTTATCCCCTTCTAATGTATATCAGGTGAGTGTAAATAAAGACGATACAAATGTAAAGATTATGACTAGTCTTAGCAGCCAACTTAATGATGAAAGTATTGGTAGTTGGTGTGACTTTGATTGTAAACTCATCCTTCCGAATAACGCAGAAGAATTAGTCGCTGCTTATAACCAGTTGAATAAGACTGATTATGAATTATTGCCACAAAATAGCTATCAATTGGGTGGTGAAATACATTATAATGTAGGAGACTCTCAAATGGAAGGAATGATTTCTATCCGTCGGGAGAAGCTAACTGTCAAATATTATCTACTACCCTTGCAATTAATTGGTACAGGAAATAATAATGTAATGTATGATGATGTGGTACACTATATGGTTATTTCTCGGAGTTATCAGAATCCAATTATTGATCAGAGTGCGGCGGACCCGACTGTAATTCTAGCTAATGATGGCTATTTTTATCTCTATGCAACCGGTGGAAATGTACCGGTTTATCGTTCTAAAGATCTGGTAGAGTGGAAGTATATAGGTTCTGCTTTTACTGCTCAAACGCGTCCCAGTTGGGAGCCAATGAAGGGGCGTGCCATATGGGCTCCTGAGATTCGTTATATTAAAGATAAATATGTATTATACTATTCTTGGGCGGTATGGGGAAAGCAAGATGAATGCCATATTGGCGTAGCTACAGCTGATTCTCCAGAAGGACCGTTTGTGGATCATGGATGTCTCATAAATGGAAAGGAAATTGGAGTACGTAATTCTATAGACCAGTTCTATGTTGAAGAGGATGGTAAGAAGTATATGTTTTGGGGGAGTTTTAACGGCATTTATGCTACAGAGTTAACGGATGATGGTTTGGCAGTAAAGAGGAATACGGATGGTACCCCAGTATTATTGAAAAAAGTCTGTGGTGCTAAGTTTGAAGCAACAAATATTTATAAAAGAGGTGGATATTTTTATCTTTTTGCTTCTATTGGGAGTTGTTGCGATGGTCTCAATAGTACCTATCGGGTAGTTGTTGGACGTTCCAAAAATCTGCTGGGACCTTATGTGGATGACAAAGGAGGAGATATGCTTCAAAATAATTTTAAACTAGTGGTTAATAAGAATAATACTTGGGTAGGTCCAGGGCACAACAGTATTTTAATAAAGGATGATGAGGGCACTGAATGGATGATTTATCATAGTTACAAGGCTGACGCTGTAGCTGACGGACGAGTTGTTTTGCTTGATCGTTTACGCTGGGATGAAAATGGATGGCCATATATTAAAGGGCTAGAACCTTCTAATTCCGATCTGATACCAGTCTTTAAATAGTTTATAATCTGAGTTTAATGATTTGTTATTGACGTTTAATATTAAAATTATATTTATTAACATTTAAAATCAATGTATTATGAAAATGAGAGTAAAAAATCATGGTTGGTTTTTCCTATGGGGATTACTGACATTGGTTAGTTTTTGCTTCATTGGTTGCAAGGATGATGATGGAAGGGAAAAAGGATCCCCCTTTGATCCAGGCAAGCCAGTGATAATTTCTGATTTTGTTCCTAAAGAAGGAGGTTGGGGGACCCGCTTATTATTGTATGGGAATAATTTTGGCGATGATCCGACTAAAGTAAAAGTAACTATTGGAGGAAAAGAAGCGAAGGTGATTACTGTAACGAACGATAATATATATTGTTTTGTGCCACGTGGTGCTGATGCAGGTAATATCGAAGTTACTTTGCTTGACGGACGTGGAGCGGAACTGGCTTATGGAGAAATAGGTGAAAAATTTGTCTATAAGAAGAAGATGTTGGTATCGACTCTTGTAGGAGAAACAGACCCAGAGATATTAGACGATAACAAAAACTTCGATGTCATAGACGGACCATGGGGAGCTTGTGGAGGCTTGGAAAAAATGGAATGGTTAGTTTTTGATCCTAATAATAAAGATCATTTATATGTGTGTGGAGGTGCTAAGACACATCGGGTTGTTGATTTTGCTAAACAAACATTAGGCTCTATAAAATTCACAGGAGAAGCATCTGGTACTACTAGTATTTTGAGTTTTACAAATGATGGGCAATTAATGGTTGTCAGAGATATAGGGCAGGATGGTAAAAATGGAATTTTCTTTTATTCTCCGGAGTCGAATTTCCAGACACAAGTAAAAGCCATACATGCTCGTGGCTGTAGGGCGGCGATTCCTCATCCTATTAATGGAGAGATTTATACTTCGCGATATGATAAAGGATGGATTGGACGTTATGATCCTATAACAGGTGACTATAAGATGGATGAGATTCAAATGCCTTATGGATCAATACAATGTTTTATTGCTATTCATCCTACAGGTAACTATATGTATATTATGGTGAGAAATAAGCATGTAATTTATCGTGCGGATTATGATTTTGAGGAAAAGACATTTACAACACCTTATTTGGTTTGTGGAAAATATGATACAAAAGGGATAACGGACGGCGTTGGAGGAAATGTTCGTCTTAATGAACCTCAACAAGGGTGTTTTGTTAAAAATGAAGAGTATGAGGGCCAAAAAGACGAATATGATTTCTATTTCGTTGATAAACAAAATCATTGTGTTCGTACTCTGACTCCTACAGGGCGTGTGAAAATATATGCTGGAAGACCTAATGGTGATGGTACAAAAGGATTTAATGATGGAGATTTGCGTAAAGAAGCTCGATTTAATTATCCCGCAAGTATAGTATGGGATGAAAAGAGAGAATGCCTTTTGGTAGGAGACTCAAATAATCATCGTATCCGAAAAATTGCTATGGAAGACTAATAATGATAAACGCACTTATGATGAGAAATTTTTTATTAATATGTATGATGTTACTCGGATTCTCGGTTCATGCTTTTGCACAGAAAGAGATTGTAGTGACAGGTATCGTAACTGATACAAACAAAGAGCCTTTGATAGGTGTCAATGTATCTATTGCAAATATGCCTGGTTTGGGTGCAATAACAGATATAAATGGTAAGTATTTGCTTAAAATCCCTCCTTATAATAAATTGGTATTTACTTACATTGGATATGAACCTGTGGAAGTGTTGGTGAAGGAGCAACGAACGGTAAATGTAGCTATGGAGGAAGCTAAAGCTACTCTTATTGATGAGGTAGTAGTTACCGGTACCGGTGTACAAAAAAAAATAGCTGTGACTGGTGCTGTAACCAATGTAGATGTTGCTGAACTGAAAACGAGCCCCAGTAGCTCTATGGCTGATGCATTAGCAGGAGTCGTTCCTGGAATTCAGGCTATGCAATCTAATGGTCGTCCGGGATCAGTTTCTGAGTTTTGGGTACGAAGTATTTCTACTTTTGGTGCCAGCAATGCAGCATTGGTTTTAGTTGATGGGTTTGAACGGGATTTGAATGAGATCAATGTGGAAGATGTGGAATCTTTTACAGTTCTGAAAGATGCTTCGGCTACAGCAATTTATGGAAGTAAGGGTGCTAATGGTGTTATTCTGATAAACACTCGTCGTGGTAAAGAGGGCAAGATTAATATAAATGCTAAAGTTGAAACTTTTTATAGTATGTTTACCCAGCTTCCTGAATTTGTAGATGGATATACTTATGCTTCTATGGCGAATGAAGCAAAAACGACTCGTAATCAAGAACCTTTATATCAACCTGAAGAATTGGAATTGTTTCGTTTGGGGCTTGATCCAGACTTGTATCCAGATGTAGATTGGATGGACTTGATGCTGCGGGATGGTGCGTGGAGTACTCGTGCTTCATTGAATATGACTGGTGGTGGTAAAACTGCCCGTTATTATGTCGGTGGTAGTTATCAAGATCAACAAGGTATGTATAAAACGGACAAGTCGCTGAAGAATTATAATACTAATGCTAATTTCCGAAAATGGACATATCGCATGAATGTGGACATTGATATAACTAAATCAACCTTACTGAAAGTTGGTGTCTCTGGTTCATTGCGTAAACAGAACGACCCAGGTGTAGGAACTGATGCTATTTGGACAACGTTAATGGGCTATAATTCTATAATGATGCCAGTGACATATTCGGATGGTAAAATAGCATCCTGGACTGGAAAAGAGGACAATATCAACCCATGGGTACAAGCTACTATGACTGGATATAATGAGAGTTGGAAAAATAATATTCAAACAAATGTAACATTGGAGCAGAAATTAGACTTTATTACGAAAGGGCTTAAATTTATTGGGCGTTTCGGATATGATACAGAAAACTCCAATTGGATAAAACGAGTAAAGTGGCCGGAACTATATAAAGCGGAACCTTACCGTGATGTAAATGGTGATCTGATTTTTACTCGGCTTTCGGAAGAGAAAAAAATGACGCAAACTTCTGGTTCAAGCGGAAAACGAAATGAGTTCTTTGAATGGGAATTACATTATGGTCGTGGATTTAAGGACCATCATGTAGGAGCGGTGTTGAAATATACACAATCAGCGAAAGTTGTAACTCAAGGGATTGGATCAGATCTTAAAAATGGTATCTCTCGGCGTAATCAAGGATTAGCTGGACGTGCTAATTATAATTGGAAATACCGTTATTTTATTGATTTTAATTTTGGTTATACTGGGTCAGAAAACTTTCATAAAGATAATCGTTTTGGTTTCTTTCCTGCTATTTCCGGAGCATGGAATGTGGCAGAAGAAGCCTTAATAAAGGATAATCTGAAATGGGTTAACATGTTTAAAATACGTTATTCGTATGGTAAAACAGGTAATGATAATTTAGGAGATACTCGTTTCCCGTATTTGTATAATCTTGAAACATTGTTGAAGAGAAATGAAGACGGTAAATTAGTGAACGGCAATATACCTGTTGGGGGGTATCAGTTTGCAGATTTTGGTTATGATAGATATTATGGGGGAATGCGCTATACTTCGGTCGCTTCAACCAATGTGTCATGGGAAGTCGCAACTAAACAAGACTTAGGTATAGATTTTTCTTTTTTCGATGATAAATTATCGGGCTCTATTGATTATTTCCATGAACGAAGAGAAGGGATTTACATGGAACGTAAATATTTGCCTTGGATTGCTTCATTAGGTACATGGACAGAGTATAAGGATAATAACGTAAACGAAAAAGATATCCATCCTTATGCCAATGTCGGAATTGTGGAAGCACGTGGGTTTGATGGCAACTTCTCATTTCGCCATAAAATAGACAAAGTTAATTTAACTATACGTGGTAACATGACCTATAGTAAAAATGAGATTTTAGAACGTGATGAAGAAAACACTGTGTATTGGTATAAAATGCAGGAGGGGCATCGGGTGAATCAAGCTATGGGATTGGTCGCATTAGGTTTATTTAAAGATTATGAAGAAATTCGTAACTGGCCGAAACAATTTGGAGATGTTATGCCTGGTGATATTAAGTATAAAGATATCAATGGAGATGGTGTAATTAACGATAATGACAAGGTGGCAATTGGTGCAACAAAAAAACCTAACTTTACGTATGGTTTCGGTGTATCTGCTAAGTGGAAAGGCTTGGATGTAAATGTACATTTCCAAGGTGTGGGTAAATCTACTTATTTTATAGATGGTTCTACTGTTTATATGTTTTCCGGTGGTGACGGTTGGGGAAATGTACTAAAAGAGATGGCGGAAAGTAATCGTTGGATTTTAGGCGTCAATGAAGATCCGAATGCAGAATATCCCCGTTTGACTTATGGGAAGAATGAAAATAACAATCGTGCTTCCACATTTTGGCTTAAGAATGGAGCTTATCTTCGTTTAAAAACATTGGATGTTGGTTATACGCTTCCTAAGAGTTTGGTTCGTAAGGCTCACTTAAATACGGTACGCATCTTCTTTACTGGTACTAATTTACTTACCTTTTCTAAATTTAAGCTTTGGGATCCGGAAATGGGAAGCTCTACAGGAAAGTCGTATCCGCTTAATAAGACACTTTCTTTAGGTATATCTGTTAATTTGTAAAAAAAAATATATGAAAAAGATAATAACAATTTTATCCTTTGCTGTGGGGTTGACTTCTTTAGTAGGGTGTTCTGATTACTTAGATTCAGATTATCTATTTGATGAAAGAATGAGTATTGAGGATGTTTTCAGCAATCGGGATTACACAAATAGGTGGTTGGCAAGAGGGTATTTTTATTTAAGTAATGGTTACTTGCAAGATGTTTGTAGTAAGAGAGATTATCCTTTTAACTTTGCCGATGACATGTATTATGGAGACGGTGGTTATGATAAATGGAAGAGTGGACAATATGATGAAAGCGGAGTTAATAATTCCAGTAGCGGTATTTGGAAAAATGCCTATTTGGGTATTCGTCAAGTAGCTATATTTCTGAATAATATAGATAAAAATAAAGAATTTACAGAAGAAGAAATAACAGACTTTAAAGGTCAGGCACATTTTTTGAGGGCCTACTATTATTGGTTAATGCTTCGTGCATTCGGACCGGTACCTATTATACCGGACGAGGGAGTGGACTATACAAAAGAATATGATGAATTAGCTTACCCGAGAAATTCGTATGACGAATGTGTAGACTATATTACTAGCGAACTTTTAAAAGCAGCAGGGCAATTGCCATTACAGCGTTCTGTACAGGAGGTGCTTCGTCCGACGAGAGGAGCTGCCTTGGCTTTACGAGCTAAAATCCTTTTGTATGCAGCTAGTCCATTGTTTAATGGGAAAGCTCCAGAAGTAGTATCTTCAGCCTTGGTAAACAAAGATGGGAAACGTTTGCTTCCCGAAACCTACGACGAGTCTAAGTGGGCAAAAGCAGCAGCTGCTGCTAAGGATGTGATGGATTTGAATATTTATGGCATACATGTGGCTTATTTCAATAGCAATGCTGGTGATATAGCATATCCGGCAACAATTGCTCCGCCACATGATGATGAATTTTCAGATCAGTCTTGGCCAAATGGTTGGAAGAATATTGATCCTTTTCAATCATATCGTGAAATGTTTGATGGCAGTATTATAGTAAGTCAGAATGAAGAGCTAATCTTTACTCGAGGCGATAATCAAAGCCGTGAAAGTGTGGATATTATGGTCGTTCACCAACTTCCACGTAATGGTGCTGGTGGATATGGTTCACAGGGTATGACTCAGAAGCAATGTGATGCTTACTATATGAATGATGGTACTAATTGTCCGGGGATGAATGATGTGTATAAGGAGTTTGATGGATATAAAGGTCGTTATGATTCCCGGCCAAGAGCAGAGGGGTATGTAAAGGAGAAAGAATTAGTCGATTATCCTGAACTGGGTCCGTTGGGGGTTGGTGTGTCTAAACAATATGTGCGACGTGAGCCTCGTTTTTATGCATCAGTAGGCTATAATGGAAGTACATGGCATTTGTTAAATGCATTGAATGATAACACTCATGATGAACAGAAAAATATACAAGTATTCTACTATCGTGGTGGTAGTAATGGATATGCGAACTCTTCCTATTGGCTTCGTACCGGTATTGGCATTAAGAAATATGTGCACCCGAATGACATTAGCTATACGCAGAAAAATTCGTATGATGTTACTCGTATTGAGCATAAAGCAGATCCGGCCATTCGTTATGCAGAGATATTGTTAATTTATGCAGAAGCATTGAATGAACTGACGGGTTCGTATGAGATTCCTTCTTGGGATGGTAATAAAATGCATTCTGTGAAACGTGACATTGCTGAAATGAAGAAGGGGATACGTCCTGTTCGTATTCGCGCAGGATTGCCTGATTATGATAAAGTTAAGGGGCATGAAACTGCTTATGATAATCCAGATGAATTTCGAACGATGTTAAAACGTGAACGTCAGATTGAATTCTTTGCCGAAGGGCACCGTTATTGGGATTTACGTCGTTGGCTAGATGCACCTGTGGAAGAGACAGTCCCTGTGTATGGTTGTAACATGTTAGCATCAAAGGATATGGCTGATCAATTTCATACGCCTGTGATGTGTACGTCGTTACCTACTATTTTTGCTGAGAAAATGTGGCTTTGTCCGATTGCCCATACTGAGTTGAAACACAATGTGAATTTGGTTCAGAATCCTGGGTGGACAAACCCTGAATAACCTTTTTAGATAATTGAATAAAATGAAGAATATATATTATTTAATTTTAGGCATAGTGTTGACTATTTGTTGCACTGCTTGTAATAAAGAATGGGAAGATGAGCAATATTCACATATGGCATCTTTTAAGGCGAATGTTAATGCCCAGGGAGTAACTACGACATACGTACGTTTTAAGCCAGGTGGAGTGGTAAAATATGATCTTCCGGTTATTATGAGTGGGTCTACTTTGACTGGCAAATCTCATACAATTCATTTTGCTCTAGATCCTGATACTTTGGAACGGTTAAATATAGAACAATATGGACATCGTGAAGAACTTTATTTCCAGCAGTTGCCAAATAAGTATTATAGTATGCCAGAGTCTGTGGAAATGCCGGCTGGTGAATGTTTGACAACATTGCCGATTGAATTTAAATTAGATGAGACGCTTGATCAGGCAGATAAATGGGTGCTACCTATACAGATATTAGATGATCAATCTTATGATTATCAGGCAAATCTACGTAAGTATTATCGTAGAGCTATGTTGAGACTACTTCCATTTAATGATTATTCAGGTACGTATGATGCGGCTCAATATAGAATATTTCTTCGTCCTGATGAAAAAAATCCCTTTACTATATCCTCGCAAAGAGCGTTTGTGGTGGATGATAGAACAATCTTTATTTATGCGGGCACAAGAGATATCGATTTTCTTGATCGCAAAAAGTACAAAGTGTTTATCCGTTTTCCGGAAAAAGGTACAGATTCTAAATTGTTAGAAGTATGGTCTGATAATCAAGATATTGAGTTAAAACTTGATGAAAAAAAGGCGTGCACTTTTACAATGAATGAAGAGATGGATGAGTTAAAGCCTTATCTGAAGAAGATTTATATTACTCTTTATTTATATTACTCTTTTAAGGATTATACAACTGTCCCTGGTACAAAGCTTGAATACGTGGTAGAAGGTTCTTTGGCAATGCAGCGTAATTTGAATACTTTGATTCCTGACGAAGATCAGCAGATTCAGTGGTAAACTGAAGTTTGTTTAGCTCTTATAAATATTGGGGGGGATTCTATCTATGTGATAGGAAGGTTCTCCCCTTTTTTATTCTAATAAAACTTATAGGGAGAGGGTTTATCTGTTTAAGTCTTCTCCTTTTTTAACCTAATTATTTACTTCTTTTAAAAGGAAAGGTATGAGAAAAGGAATATTCCTCAATATTTTGTTTATTATAGGGATGACATGCTTGGTGTCATGTAATGATGACAATAAAAAAGCATTGGATGAAGGGAAAAATGCGGAAAGTGGAAATATTCAAGAGGGTAGCATGGACCCGATTACTGAATTTACTGCTGCTGCCACATCAAAAGCTAATGAATTGCAACTGAAATGGAGAAATCCTTCAGATGCAGTATTAGTAGAGATTTCTTATGCTTTAGAAGTAGGTGGCGGAGGCATCCCCTTGATTACTAATGTGCGTGTATATGGTGAGAAAAATAGTAAATATACACTCCAATTGCTAGAGTTTGGAACCTACCAAATTGCTGCTGTAGCCATTGATAATTATGGTAATCGTTCCGAGAAAGTGACGATTTCAGCTACTCCAGCCGAAAAAGACGCGATTGATCCGGATATAATAGCAGAGTATAAATTGCCGATTGCCGATCCTTTTGTGTTATACCATGAAGGTAAATACTATGCGTATGGTACCCGTGTTAATGGTTTTGAGGTATATATATCAGACGATCTGAAGCACTGGAAGCGAAATGAAACGAAGGCGTTGTCGCCTGAAAACTCTTGGGGGGCAAGATGGTACTGGGCGCCGGAAGTGTACTATGTGAAATCGAAAAATCTGTTTTATATGTTTTATTCTGTAGATGAGCATATATGTGCGGCTATTTCAACAAGTCCGGAAGGTCCCTTTGTACAGAGGGAAAAGAAGCCTATTGTGGCAGATGAAAAAGGAATTGACACCTCGTTATTTATTGATGACGATGGGACTCCCTATCTTTATTATGTACGCTTTACTGACGGTAATGTGATTTGGGTGGCGGAGATGAATGACGACTTGACTAGCATAAAAAAGGAAACATTGACTAAATGTATAAGTGTTACCGATGAATGGGAGAAAAAACAAGCGAAAGTAACCGAAGGACCTTCGTTGTTGAAGAAAGGAGATACTTATTATCTGATTTACTCGGCCAATCACTATGAGAGTAAGGATTATGCGGTGGGCTATGCTACGGCAACTTCGCCCAAGGGACCTTGGACCAAATATAGCGGAAATCCGATTCTCCGAAGAGACAAAGAGGCGGCTAAGTCTGTAGGGCTAGTTGGCACAGGACATGGAGCACCGTTTGTCTGTGCCGATGGAAGTTATAAATATATCTTTCATGCTCATGCGAGTGAGACTAGTGTAGGGCCTCGTACTTCTTATATCAGTAACTTCAATATCTCCGATAAAGGAGTAATTAGTATCATAGGAGAAACGATTGAACCTGTGAGAATAAAGTAACCCTATAAACCAGAAATATCATGAAAAATATCCGATTTAATATACTGTTAGGCATCTGCTTCTTTTTCCTATCTGCATTATTAGGTGCATGTGGTGACGGCGGCTCGCCTATTACGGATGAAATAGATGATGGAAAGCAGGATGGACAGGGGCAAAAAACAGTACCTCCGGTTACCAATCTTGTGGCGGAGAGAACGGAGAGAGCGAATGAATTGAAAGTAAGTTGGACTAATCCTGTCGGAGCTATCTCTGTAGAGATCTCTTATTTGTTAGAGGGAGATAAACCTGAGAACACAGTAAAAAAGAACATACGTATTACTACAGAAAGGGTTGGTTCACTATTAATTGTTGTTTCTGAGCCGGGAACATATATTGTGACTGCCGTTGCTGTTGATAATTATGGGAGACGCTCGAAGGAGTCGACGGTCACTGCTACACCGCTCCGTGAAGAAGAAGTGGTGAGAACCCGTTTCCTGGAAAGGGCCGACATCCTGATGACTTCGTTAATGAATCTTTGCTTCGGAAAGTCTGCACGTGACTGTTGGAATACAAAATATCCGCTTGCTACCGGACCTTATTGGGATGGAGATGCCGTAGTCTGGGACCAAGGGGCGGGGTTTTCTGGCTATGTAGCTTTGCGTGGAGCTTCTGTTGGGGTATCTGCTTATGAAAAAAAATATGCAGATTTGACTGATCGTATGTTTAACAGTATTAACCGTTTCATCACAACTGACAACAAGCGCAGCGCTTACGCTGTTTATCCGCAAAACGGAAATGAAAGATATTATGACGATAATGTCTGGATCGGTCTGGATATGGCGGAACTGTATGAACAGACAAAGGAAAATCGTTTTCTGGAGAAGGCGAAAATGGTTTGGGATTATTTGATGGTGGGAAATACCAGTTCATGTGGCGGTGGTATTCTTTGGAGGGAGATACCGGCATACAGTAATAAACATACATGTTCTACCGCACCGGCAGCAGTACTGGGATGTAAATTATATCAGATAACCAAAGAACAGAAGTATCTGGATAAAGCTAAAGAATTTTATGCATGGTTGATACAATACATGCAAGATCCGAGTGATCACCTTTTCTATGATAATATTACTCCTTCGATGACTATAGGTAAAAGTAAGTATAGTTACAATTCCGGTCAGCCAATGCAGGCTGCTTGTTTATTGTACAAGATAACAGGAGAACAACAATATCTGAATGAAGCGCAGCAGATTGCCCGTTCAGCCCACAGTAAGTGGTTCACCTTGTATGACTCAAAAGAACTGGGAGAAAGGTTCTACCGTATAAATGGAGATCATGTCTGGTTTTATTCTATATTGTTTCGTGGTTTCCTTGAACTGTATAAGATTGATGGAAGAAGGGATTATGTCACTGCATTCGAGAAGAGTATGTTGCAAGCTTGGATGTCAGAATGCCGGAACCAAACAACTAATCTGCTGAGTAATAATTATTTTATCGGTAAAACCAATTCTTCTTGGCAAGTCCTGCACGAAGGAGCTTTTGTCGAGATGTTGGCTCGTTTGGCTGTACTGGAACTAGAAGGAAAATAATGAAAGATAAGATGTATAAAATGAAAAACGATCGTTGGCTGCATGATATAGCGAAAGCACTGTATTGCATATTCCTGATATTGACATCAGGTGGTATGTTGTATAGCTGCTCCAGTGATGAAGAAACTGTACCACCGACCCAGGAGGGTGCAGGAAATGACGAAAAAGAAAAATACACCTATGTGTATCAGTTGAAGGCAGATAATTATAATATGCCGACAGAGGGTACTATCTCTCCTGAGTATGATGATTCCCCTGAAGGAAAAGATATTAGCAATTTGGTTGACGGAGACTGGACAACGTCTTTTTACACTCCCAATACTGCTGTTTCTATTATTTGGAAGGGGAAAGACCCCGTTACGGTACGTTATTATTCGATTATGGCAACCGGAGATAAAGAAGGGAATGCACCTGTTGCCTGGTCTCTTTATGGTTCGAATAATAATGAAAAATGGACAGAGCTGGATAATAGGGTTCGGCAGACATTTGGAAAATCAGAGAAAAAGTTGCTGGCATTAGTCAATGAAGAGGCGTATCAATATTATAAATTGACTATTCATCGCAATCAAGGCGGCAAGGGGGTAGAACTTTTGGAATGGACGTTACAGACCAAACGTACGATTGACTCTTCGTTGCTTATGGATTTTCCAATAGGAAGCACTCCTAAAGAGATAGGCAAGCGTTTGGGAAACCTTTTTGCGAAAGGCAAACATAGTGGAAAAACACTTAGTTATGCCGAAACCTTTACTTGGAATGGTGCGTTGAAATACGCAGATGCAGTAAAAGATGATGAGTTGCTGTTGCCTTTGATAACAGGATTTGAACCTTTTTTCACGACAGATAAGGATTTGTTGCCTGGGATGGATCATGTGGACCGGAATATGTTCGGTAGTCTTCCTCTGACCTTGTATCTGATCACTAAAGACGAACGATATCGTGAAATGGGTATGCCTTATGCAGATACCCAATGGGAAGTACTGGAAAATGCAAGTGCAAGTGCGAAGTCATGGGCAGAGAAGGGGTATAGCTGGCAAACTCGTTTATGGATTGACGATATGTATATGATTCCCATTATACAGATGCATGCCTATAAAGTAACTGGCGATATGAAGTATGTGGAACGGGCGGCAAAAGAAATGGAGATGTATTTGGATAAACTGCAACGTTCGAACGGTCTTTTCTATCATGCATCGGATGCCCCTTACTTTTGGGGACGTGGCAACGGATGGGTAGCTGCGGGGATGGTCGAAATACTTCGTCATTTGTCGGAATCAAGTCCGTACTATCTTCGTATCCTGCAAGGTTTTCAAACTATGATGGCAAGTTTAAAGAGGTATCAGACTGAAGAAGGTATGTGGAGACAGTTGATTGATAAATCGGATTGTTGGATAGAAACCTCGGGATCGGCCATGTTTGCGTATGCATTTATTACAGGTGTGAAATACGGTTGGTTGTCGATGAAAGAATACGGTGAATTTGCTCGGAAAGCATGGCTGTCGATGCTTACTTATATCAATCCGGATGGAAAGGTGCGTGAGGTATGTGTCGGTACTAACAAAAAGGATGATATGCAGTATTATTATGACCGTCAGCGTAATACGGGCGATTATCACGGACAGGCTCCTTATCTTTGGTGTACGATTGCTTTGTTGGAATAGTAATTTGGTTAGAACCTGTTTAAATTCCTCAATAAGAGGGTGTCTAAAAAGTCTCTTTTTGCAAATTCACCCACGTTACAGATAGTTGTAGCGTGGGTGAGTTTTCGTTTTTAGAACTTTTCAGGCAATCCCTTTATGCAAAATTTACACGTGAAGTTCCAATATGAAACGGGTTCCTTTGGTATAGCCAGTATCTAGCGTCAGGCTACCATTCATTTTTGCAGCGATAAGTGAGCAGATTGGTAAGCCTAATCCATCTCCTGTAGTGAGGTCTTTCACTTCCGTGAAAGGCTTGAAAATATTTTCCTGTTGCTCTGCCGGAATACCGATTCCCGTATCCGTTACGATAAACTGATGAGTGTGTGCACCACGTTTCTTGAACTCAAGGCTGATACGTCCTTGTTCGGTGTAGAAGGCTGCATTTCTCAGTAAGTAGAGAAGGATACGTTCCAGTTGCTCCTTGTTTGTCTTTACCTGAAGTTTGGGGGCGTTGACTGAAGGAGTAACATCTATTTTTATATGCTCCTTCACCTTGTCCATTACATTTTCGCAGAAAGTACCTACGTTGATTTCACCCAGTTCATAGAGTTCGGTTAATGAATTCTCTAATGAAGACAGTTCCTGGATATCATCGCTGAATTTCTTTAGAGCAGCGACCTGGCTCTGCATTTGGCTCGCTTCTTGCGGGGCTTTCTGTAAAAGCTCATTCGCAGAAGTAGCCAATGTATTCAAAGTCGGCTCCATCTGTGCAGATATGTTCTGTATAAATTGGGTTTTTAGTTCGTTATGTTCATTGGCAATCTTCACACTTTTCTTTAATTTGCGGTTACCGGCGATAAATTTCAGTAGTATGGCAGCCAGTATTGCCAGTCCGGCAACGAGGATGGCTACAAGAACACACAGACCTATAATGATGTATTGTTTGGCTGATAGCGTGTCGTCTTTTTCTTGAATGGTCAGTTGGCTTTCGTCATATTTCCTTTTCAGTACATTCAGTTCGTCTTGAGCTGTCAGCGCTTTCACAGAATCTGTCCATACGTTGTAGCTTTCATAGGTGCGTTCCATTAAAGGGGCATTATTGGCTTTGCGGGCAATTCTGATAAGGTTCTTGTAGCAATCATTCACTTTGGCATAGTCTTTCTTTTCCTTATATTGATTAATCAGCTTGCGGAAACAGGCATCACCTTGTGTGTTTTGGTTAAATGTATAGTAATAGTTGGCTTTTGTATACAGTAAAACCTCTGTTAGTGAGTCATTCTTGGCAAGGTTAGCGGTTTCTTCCAGTTTATTAAGCTGTGTTTTTGCCTGAGCTGGATTTTTCAGTGCCGTGTACATCTGCAACCGTTCCTTGTTCACGAGGAAGCGGAGGTCATAAAAGACTTTCTTCTGATTTTGTTCTCCGGCCCATATAAGTTGGTCCATATCGCGGCAAAGCTCGAACCCTTCTTTGTAAAAGTTCTCTCTGACGTATAAAGCATTAGCCTGAATGCCGCATTCTATTGCCTGTGGATAGTTTTCGCGAGTTGCAAATGCTTCGTATGCCTTTTTGAATAAGTAGCGTGCTTTGATGTAATCTTTTTGATTGAGACTGCTTTGTGCTTGTTCCTTTAATTCCGTGGCTCTGTCTCGGGGAGTTTGAGCATAAGTCATTATACTCAAACAAACTGTCATTAAAATTGCTATGATCGATTTTCTCATATTTAGAATTTATTTATTTGTTACAAATGTAAAACAAATATATGAAAAAAGATAGTGCTGATGATGAAATAATTCTCATCTGTTTGTATTCTATTCATTGTTATTATCCTGCCCAGTTCTCTCTGTCGAGATTCCGATAACTGATAGCCTCTGCCAAATGATTGGGGAGTATTTGTTCTGCTCCTTCCAAATCGGCGATTGTACGGGCTACTTTTAAAATCCGGTCGTAGGCTCGGGCAGACAAATTGAGTCGTTCCATGGCGTTTCTCAGTAATGCGAGCCCTTTGTCATCCGGTTGAGCATACATTGCAAGCAATTTGCTGTTCATTTGTGCATTGCAATAAATTCCGGGATATTCAGTGTACCGTTTTTCCTGTATTTGACGGGCTTTTATCACTCGTTGCCTGATGATATTGCTCGGTTCCCCCTGCCTTTGATCGGAAATCTTATCAAAGGGTACAGGAACAATCTCTATCTGGATGTCGATGCGATCTAATAATGGACCGGATATCTTATTCAAGTATTTTTGGACCTGTCCGGGGCTGCATACGCATGCTTTTGTCGGATGGTTGTAATATCCACAGGGGCATGGGTTCATGGATGCAATCAGCATCAGATTGGCTGGATAGCTGATCGTACTTTTGATACGGGAAATAGTGATCTGGCGGTCTTCCAATGGTTGACGCAACACTTCCAGCACTCCTCGGTTGAATTCCGGCAATTCGTCTAAAAATAGTACTCCGTTATGTGCCAGACTGATTTCTCCGGGTTGTGGAAAACTACCTCCACCAACCATTGCCACTTGGGAAATTGTGTGGTGCGGGTCGCGGAATGGGCGTTGGGAAATTAATGAGGATCCGCGTCTTAGTTGTCCGGCAACTGAATGTATCTTGGTGGTTTCCAAGCTTTCACCCAGTGAAAGAGGAGGAAGAATGGAAGGAAGGCGTTTGGCCATCATCGATTTACCGCTACCCGGAGCACCTACCATTATTAAATTATGTCCTCCGGCTGCTGCAACTTCTAGTGCTCTTTTTACGCTCTCTTGCCCTTTAACGTCTGCAAAATCCAAGTCACAGTCCGTCTGTTGTTGATAGAATTCTTCCCGTGTATTAACAACAGTCGGCTCTAATTCGCGTTCATTATTGAAGAACTCGACGACCTCCTTGATATTACTGACTCCGTAGACTTTTAATTGATTGACGACGGCAGCTTCCCGTGCGTTTTGTTGGGGGATGATTAGTCCTTCGAAACCATCTTCGCGCGCTTTGATAGCAATGGGAAGCGCACCTTTGATAGGCTGTATACTCCCGTCCAGGCTTAGTTCGCCCATTAACAAATAGCGGGAAAACTTCTCGGAAGAGATTGTTTCGTTAGCTCCTAACAATCCGATGGCGAGAGGCAAGTCGTAGGCTGAACCCTCTTTACGGATGTCTGCTGGTGCCATGTTGACCACTATATTGCTAGTGGGCATTTTATAACCATTCACCAGCAATGCGGAGATAATACGTTGATGGCTTTCTTTGACCGCAGAATCCGGAAGGCCGACGAGATAAAACATACAGCCGCGCGAGCTGTTGACTTCGATTGTGATGAGTGTTGCATCAATTCCTTGAACAGCCGCTCCAAATACTTTAATTAACACGTTTGATTATTTTTTCTTTTTATTTTCTTGTTTTTCCTTTTCTTCAGCAGCAGTGACTACTTCCTCAATTTTCTTCTTCAATTGTTCTCCTTTGAGGTTTTTCGCAAGAATCTTGCCATCTGCTGATAGAAGAATGTTGCTGGGAACTTGCTTGATGGCGTATTGCTTGGCTACTTCGGAATTTAGCCCGCCAAAATCACAGACTTGCTCCCAATTTAGCGTATCACGTTTTATAGCATCCTGCCATTCTTGTTTATCTATATCAAGGGAGATGCCGAGCATAGCTATATGTTTATTCTTCTTATATTTCTGATAGATCTCTTTTAATTCGGCATTACTCCGGTGATTGGTAATGCTATCTCCCCATGAAGCCCAGAAGTTGATTAACAGGTTCTTTTTCTTGAAATCTTCTGATGACCGGGTAATTTTCTTTCCTTTTATATTAGTTAGACTGAAGAAGGGAGCATATTTGCCTGTCTCTGTTTTTTCTGACAGCGAGATAGCTTCGTTGAGCTGTTCAATATACAGCTTATCTTGCAATATTCCTGTCATGACTTCAATTAGTTTCTTTATTTTGTTGAAATCGGGCGAATCTTTCTGAACAAAATATTTATCCAACAAGTAGAGGCTGACAAAAGAAGAATGATGCTTCATGATGAATTCCTCTGCTTTTTGCTCTAAATCTTTCTCGGACGGGGTAGGCAGGCTAGTTAGTTCTTTCTGAAAGGTTGTAAACTCTTCATTATATATATTGCCATTGATATCCAGATATTCCGGGTGATTGATATCTCCTTTTATTTTGATCTGATTTTCTTTATCAAGGAAGATTGGATATTCTGTCTGATTGCGAATAAGTAAAAAGGCAGAAGTAATGGTATCTATTGAAGCTGTATAAGAGAATTTATCGTTCTTCGCGAAAATGGTATCTATCCGGTCGAATGATTCGTCCATTCCATACAGATAAAGCGTATCTGTGCCCAGACCTTTGATCTCCCCGGTTATGCTAACCTTCTTTGAAGATTTGCCACAACTGCATAGACAAATGATTATGAGGATTAAAATGCTACTCTTTTTCATTGTTTTTGGTTTCTTTTCTGCGAAAGTACGGTTTTTACAGATAAAAAAAAAGAATTGCCCGTCATTTATAATAACAGGCAATTCTTATATATTTAAAATAGAGTAGTAATCCTCTTATTTAACGATGTTCATGAAATCTGCATTTGTGAAGAATTTAGCAAATTCCAGATCAGTAGCTGCTTTCTTAGCTAATGAAGATTCTTTAGCAACTGCGCTCTTTAAGCTGCTTGTTACCATAGAAGAATTATTAGTTCTAGCACCTAATACGGCCATCAGGTAGTCAGTGTAAGCATCAGGTCTTTCTACGTTAGCTAGCGTGTTTTTAGCTTTATTGTAGTCCTTAGCAAGGATTTGAGCCAAAGCAGCACTGTTAGTCTTAGAGTCACCGAATGAGTTTACTGCTCTTTCATATTGACCTTGAGCGATGTACAGGTTACCCATAGATTCGCCAAGTTCTTTTGTGCCAGCAGCTTTACCGAAGTATGCTTCTGCAGCAGTTTTGTCACCCTTCATCAAAGAGATCAAACCTAAGTTCATGTTAACTTCAGGAGTAGCATTAACGCTGGCAGCTTTCTGGAAGTAAGATGCTGCTTTGTCAATGTTACCAGCTTGGTAAGCTAATTTACCTAAGTTGTTGTAACCACGATAATCGTTCGGGAACTGTTTGGTAGCTTGAGTGTAGATAGCTTCTTGTTTAGCAGGATCGTTAGTCAGTGTAGCAGCATACAGCAATTCTTCTACGTTCAGTTCAGAAGGATTAGAAGAAGCCAACTTGGCGATTTCTTCGTCAGACTTACCGATAATTTCATAATTCAAAGTCAGACGAGAACGACGCAATTGAGGAAGGATTGTGTTAGCCAATTCTTTGTATACAGCAGAGATGTTCTTGATTTCGCTTTCTCTTTGAGCAGGATCTTGGTACATTGCAATAACGCGGAGAATCAACTCTTTGTCTTGGATGTTAGATTTAGAAACCAGTTCTTGGAAACCTTCCCAGTCTTGTGCAGTATATTTAGCATCGATCGGAGCATCAATTTTTGCTTTCTTCAGGTCTTTGCTCAACATTTTAGTTGTGTTGCCTTCACGGTTTTCTGCAAGAGTAGTATTCAAGCTTACACCACCATCAGGAGAAGCGTATGCAGAAACTTCGATGTTGCTGATCTTCTTGTTAGCAGCTTCGTTAATGTTGGCTACTTCTTTGTTGAATTCTTTAGCAGTTTTCAATTCGCTGGAACGAATGTTAGCTTGTTGGATCAAGAACATGATGTTGGCATCGTGTTTTTCTTTGATGATACGTTGGAAAGCGTCTTCGCCTAATGCAGGGTTAGCGTTACCTAATGTATTGTTTACTAATTCAGAAGTAGAAATTACACCATCAGCTATTTTCACAGCAGGAATAGTCACCACTTTCTTTCCGATAGTAGCTTTGAATTCCAGATACAATTCTGATTTAGCCATTTCAGGAACATAGTCAAAAGAAGTTTTCATTGTGTAGCTACCGCCCATCTTGTAAGAGATAGTCTGGTCGTTACCTTCCACTTTTTCGCCTTGGAAAGTAGCTGGTTGGCCTTTAGCTTCGCCGCCATTCCATTTCAAAACCGGAGTAACTTCTACAACCGCTTTTTTGTTGAAATACTTTTCAGGAAATTTGCCATTGATGGTTGCAGGAACTTTACCACCTACTGCCTCCAGCACTTGCGGAGTAACAGTGAAGTAATCGGCTGACAATTCACCCATTTTTTTGCTGCAAGAAGAGAATAATGCAACAACCATTGCCATGAGTAAAGGCAAGTACAACTTCTTAGTCATTTTAGGTATAAATTAAATGTTTGTAATTGAAATATCATCTATTTGCCAACCTCCTTCTGCTCACACAGAAAAAGTAACGCAAAGATATTAATTCTTAATATACTTATGCAGATAGGGGGCTGATTTTATCATAATTTAATGAAATAACTTCTCTTTTTCTTTCCTATACTTGATATTTCGCGGGTGATGCTCGATAATCTCACTACGAAGCATATTGCGGTCGATGTGGGTATAGATTTCCGTTGTCGCAATGGATTCATGTCCGAGCATACATTGAATGGCTCTCAAGTTGGCTCCACCTTCCAGTAAATGAGTGGCAAAGGAGTGCCGGAAAGTGTGCGGACTGATGTTTTTGGTAATGCCCGCTTTTTGTGCTAATTCTTTTATCAAATGAAAGATCATAATCCGGGAAAGTCCTTTGCCTCTCCGATGACTGACGAAAACGAAATCTTCATGCCCTTTTTTCACTTCAATCTGATTACGGTCTGTGATATAAAGCTTTATTTCATTAATAGCCCGGGGGGAAATAGGCACGAGTCGTTGTTTGCTTCCTTTTCCTTCTACTTTGATAAAGCCTTCGTCAAAATAGAGGTCGGATAGTTTGAGGGTGACAAGTTCTGATACCCGAAGTCCGCAACTGTATAGTGTTTCCAGAATAGCCCTGTTGCGCTGTCCTTCAGCTTTGCTGCGGTCGACGGTGGAGATAATCCGGTCAATTTCCTCCACAGTCAGTACCTCGGGAAGTTTGAAGCCTATTTTAGGACCTTCTAATAGTTCACTGGGATCTGCTTCCAGATAGTTTTCGAGGATGAGGAACCGGAAAAATGATTTGATTCCTGACAAAATGCGGGCTTGCGAACGGGCATGAATACCGATGTCATGTAATCCGGCTGCAAAACGTTGAAGATCGGACAGGCATACGTCCAATACGTTAATCCCTTCCAGTGTCAGAAAGCTCATCAGTTTGTCCAGATCCGTAAGATAGGCATCCAGCGTATTAAGAGATAAGGACTTTTCCAGTTTAAGATACTGCTGATACTTCCTGATTATCAGCTCTTGTTGTTCCTTCTTATGCTTTTTTTTGTTGATTTCCATTTCTTTTTTCTACCTTTGCACATTCTTTCAGATACAAAGGTATAAAAAAACAGGATTGCGCGATGAAGATACAAATTATTAATGGCCCGAATATTAATCTGTTGGGTAAGCGTGAACCTTCCATTTACGGAAGCGTTACATTTGAAGATTATTTGGGTGATCTTCGTAAAAGATACGTTGACGTGGAGATCGGCTATTTTCAATCGAACATTGAGGGGGAGATGATAGACTGCATACAGCAGGTGGGATTTCATGTGGATGGTATCATCTTGAATGCAGGTGCGTATACACATACTTCCATAGCTTTGCAGGATGCTATTCGTTCTGTGACATCCCCGGTGATTGAGGTGCATATTTCCAATGTGCATAGTCGCGAGCCTTTCCGGCATGTGTCGATGATTGCTTGTGCTTGTAAAGGAGTGATTTGTGGCTTTGGGCTAAATTCGTACCGTTTGGCTTTGGAAGCTTTATTGGATAGATAATAAATAAGGTAATAATATATAATAGGTAGAAAGACTATGTTATTGAAACAGACTAAGATTGTGGCTTCCATCTCGGATAGACGTTGTGATGTGGATTTTATAAAACAGTTGTTTGAAGCTGGAATGAATGTAGTGCGTATGAATACAGCGCACGCTAGCCGTGAAGGTTTTGAAGCTTTGATTGCAAATGTACGTGCTGTGTCCAACCGTATTGCGATTTTGATGGATACAAAAGGTCCGGAAGTTCGTACGACGGCTAATGCAGAGCCGATTCCATATAAAATAGGAGAGAAAGTAAAGATTGTAGGTAATCCGGATCTGGAAACAACCCGTGAATGTATTGCTGTTTCATATCCGAATTTTGTGTCTGACCTGAATATCGGGGGTACGATTCTGATTGATGATGGTGATCTGGAACTGGAAGTTATTGATAAGACGGATGGTTATTTGCTGTGTGAGGTTAAGAATGAGGCTACTTTGGGAAGCCGTAAAAGCGTAAATGTCCCGGGTGTTCGCATCAATCTTCCTTCATTAACGGAAAAAGACCGTAACAATATTCTTTATGCTATCGAAAAGGATATTGATTTTATCGCTCACTCTTTCGTGCGCAACCGTCAGGATGTACTTGACATACGTGAAATTCTGGATGCTCATAATAGTGATATTAAGATTATTGCTAAGATTGAGAATCAAGAAGGGGTGGATAATATCGATGAAATCCTGGAAGTGGCAGATGGTGTAATGGTTGCCCGTGGAGACCTGGGTATTGAAGTACCTCAGGAACGTATCCCGGGAATCCAGCGTGTATTGATTCGCAAGTGTATTCTGGCAAAGAAGCCGGTGATCGTTGCTACTCAGATGCTCCATACAATGATAAACAATCCTCGCCCGACTCGTGCGGAAGTGACTGATATTGCCAATGCAATCTACTATCGTACAGAT
>ERZ777305.1416-NODE-1416-length-28663-cov-3.946449_pt1 | contig 28663 bp, 32 predicted proteins | sample MGYA00374965_ERZ777305 | MGnify/ENA primary metagenome ERZ777305 (study PRJEB29328, sample SAMD00013331) | mouse gut metagenome | study: EMG produced TPA metagenomics assembly of the Metagenome analysis of fecal microbiota from mouse which was promoted... | reverse complement strand
CTTGTTTTATTTATTGTGTTTCATTGTCAATACCTTTTTTCATTATTTTATCCTGTTACAATTCCTTCTGTACTTGTCAAAATGGAGAATTTGTGATAATATAAAGCTATCAGAATGAATCATAGAAAAATAGTTTACGAGTAGAATATACACAAGTTGACTATTTGTAAACGGAGGGGTTATACTCTCTTTTATATTATAGGAAGGAATGATGTACATGAAAAGAAAAGGATTTACGTTAATAGAATTATTAGCAGTAATTGTAATACTGGCAGTAATTGCTCTAATCGCAACGCCAATGATTATGGATGTGATTGAAAAGTCTAGAATGGGAGCATTTAAAGATAGTGTATTAAGTGCATTTCATCAGGTGGATTACTATTTAGTAGAAAATGAGTTAGGACAGGTCCCAGAAGAAGGGTTGGACGTTACTAAGATAGGACTTCAAAAGAGTCAATTTAAGTATGGCGAATTCTATCAAAGAGAAGAATTAGAAGTTGTAAATATAAGTGACGGAAGATTTTGTGCAATCGGGGGAATGGAAAATTTACAAGTATTCAAAGGAGAATGTGATTTCACTACGCCAAGATGTGAATTAAGAATAGAGGGAGAAAAGGGAGTAGGTGAATGGTATAATAAAAATCCAAAGATAGTGATGGAAACAAGTGAAGCATTAACAGGCGGACTTACTTTTGGAATTGGTAAAACAGAAAATTATAATAATGAAGTAAAGCAAGGAAATATAGGAAAAGCTGAATATCAAACAACAGAGACTACAACAACAAGAGTTTATTGTTATGTCAAAAATGTGGGAGATAATAGGGGAAGTAATTATATTGATGTAAAAATTGATCAAACATTCCCAGAAGAAGCAACATTTAGTTATACAACAACAAGTAAGAGTATAAGAGTGATTGCAAGTGGAAAAGACCAACAAAGTGGGATTACAAGGTATCAATTTAGTAAAGATAATGGAGCAACATGGAGTGAAATACAACAAAGTAATAGCTATACATTTGATAACCTACAAACGGGCGAATATCCAATAAAAGTAAGAGTATATAATGGAACATATGTAGATAGTATAAAAGAAAATAATCTATATAAAGAAAGTGAAACAAAAGTAGTAAAAACAGAAGATTTAGTTGCTCCAACTTATGAAGTGAATCCAAAGGAATGGACTACTGAAGATGTAAAAGTAACCATAAAATATGGGAATCAAGGAATTAAGTTATTGAAAACGACAGTAAATGTAACAAGTAATTTAAGTGCAACAAGATGTAGCAATGTGTATAATGGAACATATATGTGTGATGGAGAAAGTACTAAGAATATAGAAGCAGGAGTCTGGTATATAGTAGATTCCGATGTAGAACTTACATATGGTGAAAATGGAAGTGTAATTGCACAAGTAGTTGATGGTGTCAATTATAAAAGTGGAAGTAGTATAGTAATCAGTAACATAGATAGAATAAATCCAACAGTAAGTACGAGTATATCTGGAAAAGTAGTAACACTCAATTTGGAGGATAATGCGGAATTAGCAGGTTATACAGTTAATACAACGACAGAAATACCAAACAGTTGGACAAGTGTAGGTGGAAAATCATCAAGCCCAACATGGACAGTAAGTAGCGCAGGAACATATTATGTGCATGTAAAGGATGTCGCGGGGAATACGGCATATGTAAGTTTTACTTTATCACAAAGTAATTTCCAATATAATGCAACCGTATCTACAAGTACTTATAATGCAACCTGCACAACGAAAAATAATGGTTATTCTGCTTATACAAACACAAATTGTAATTGTCCACATGGAAACGGAAATGGAGCTAGTCATTGTAATTATGATATTAGTCAGGGAATAAGTGTTACTTGGATTCCGACTTGTCCAAATGGCGGAACATTAAATGGAAATTTTTGTGTTACAGGTACAACTACAAGTTGTAGCTGTCCAAATGGCGGAACAGAAAGCGGTGGAAAATGTACTAAAACAGTCTATACATGTCCAAATGGCGGAACTTTAAGTGGAACAATTTGTAAGTATTAAAAGGAGAATGAAAATGAGAAAAATAATATATATCATTATAATAATACTTTGTGCAACGGTAACAACAACAGGTTGTGGAAAGAGAATAGAACCTGAGGAAAATAGTAAAACAAATACATCCGCAAATGTATTCCAAGATCAAATCGTAGACATATTTGAATTTACTAATACATCACTTGTATATGAAGAGGGAAAAACAAAATTACAAACAACGGTAACCAATATAAGTGGCGAGATTTCCTATTTATCAGAGTTTAAAATCCATGTTAAAGTTGAAAATGAAATAATAGAGTTGATTGGATTTGTGGGAGAAGAGTTACAACCAAAAGAAAGTCGAGTTATAATGAGCTATAGTATAGAGAATTTAACAAATGCTTCTTCTATCTCTTATGAAGTTGTTCGATAAAGTAAGCTATGCTTACTTTTTTTGCAAATAAATTCTAATATATTCTAGTTTTGTCGAAACGGTTTTCAGTTTATTTGGTTTATGTTAAAGTAAAATAGCGAGGTGAAATATGTTAGAAACAACATTAGAATTTCGAAAGGGGATTTTATTTGTAAGACTAAATGGAGAGTTGTCAAAAACAACAACAAGTATTTTACAAATAGAAGTAACGGATACCATTTTGCAAAATGGAATTCAAAATGTAGTATTCAATATGGATCATTTAAAAAGCATTGATATGAAAGGAATGAGTTCGTTATTATATCATTATGAAATTTGTAAAAATAGAAAAGGCAATTGTTATATCTGTAACATTTCTGATGAGTGGGTGTATATGAAACTCAAAAAGAATAGAATTTTAAACTACTTACATGAAATGGATAATGAATTAACTATTCTGCAAGCTGTTACTGTATAGGAGGAAAGTATGACAAATGAAATGATTACAATGTATGATAATTATATTTATTACATTATTTCTAAATATTATAGCGGATATCCAAGCAAAGAAGACTTATTTCAAGTAGGTAGAATTGGTCTTTTGAATGCCTATAGTAAATATGATTCATCTTATGGAGTCCAATTTAAGACATATGCATTTGAATTTATTAAAGGAGAAATGTCTAAATTTATTAGACAAGATCGCCCTGCTAAATATAGTCGTAATGTTACTAAGTTAAAATACTTGATTGAAAAAACAACTGCAATTATGACACAAGAATTGATGCGTGCTCCAACTGTAAGTGAACTTGCTAGTTATCTAGGGGAACCAGAAGAAAATATTATAGAAGCGATGCAAACTATTTATCATATGCAAAGTATTCAATCACCAATTATGCAAGATGAAAAAGAAATTACATTAGAGGATAATATTGCATCACAACAGGTCGATATAGATACTATGATAGCCTTTAGAGACTCTTTACAATCTTTATCTCCATTTGAACAAGAATTGATTAAAAGAAGGTATGTTTATGGTCAGACACAATCTGAAATCGCAGAATATATGGGAATTAATCAGGTACAAGTCTCTAGAAAAGTAAAAAAAATTGGTGAAAAAATCCACCAAAACGTTGCATAAAAAGAACAAATTGTTCTTTTTCTTTTATATAGATTTTCCTTTATTAGAAAAAGAAGTTTCATTTGATAATATATTGTTTTGTCTTGTTTCAATATAGGATTTGATGAAAGGGTAAAGAAAAGGGTCTATGTATCTTTTCGTTTGTTCCAGTAAAAGTTTGCTGCTTCTCCAAGTCAATCTGCTTATGATATCTTCTTTATCTATATCTTTTTCTTCTACCATTATTAGAGGATTTATCTTTTTTTTATTTTTTATTGTTACAAGCTTTTCTTTTTCTAAAAAATTTTTAAAGATAGTATCCATATGGCGCTTCATCGCTTGTTCATACTCATCCATCGGTGTTAATGAAATTGCCCCATTTTCTATTTTATAATCATAAAATCTACTACCTATGTAAATATGATTTGGAATAACTAATTTTTCTTCAATTGGAATACAGTAGTATTCTAAAATAAAATGATATGGTTTTTTATTTTGCAAAACTTGTTGTTTGATTTCGTTTTCTGTTAAAACAATTCTATATTGTATATGACATGGCATATTCACTGTTCTTGGTAGATACTTTTCTAGTGTAGGAATAATCTCTTCAATTGTAAATTCAGCTTGTTTTTTCCAATATTCTGCAATTTCTGATGTAAACTCTGGAAAATCTTTTTTGTATTGTTCTATTTTTTCTCTTTCTAAATCATAATTAAACATAGTATTCCCCTTTTCATTTAAGCTATTATACTTTATTTTTCAAAGAAGTCAAGTTCAAAAATGTATAAAAAAAAACTTTATTTCCATAATAATCCTAGGAGGAAAAAGATGGAAAAAAATAAATATAATGATTTGGTTACAAAATATACACCAAAAGAAAATCGATTAAAGAATGGTTTATTTGCCTTTTTTATTGGCGGAATCATGGGTGTAATTGGAGAATTTTTAGTAGAAATATGGTCCTATTATTTAAATATTCCAACGAAAGAAGCAGGAACATTTATGATTATTACACTTATTTTTGCTGGGTGTCTACTTACCTGTTTTGGATTTTTTGATAAGTGGGTCAATTTTGCGAAAGCTGGTTTATTTGTTCCGATTACTGGATTTGCGCATGCGATGATGAGTGCCGCTTTGGAATATCGAAAAGAAGGCTTTGTTACTGGATTAGGTGCTAGTATGTTTAAATTATCTGGTTCTGTTATTATATTTGGAGTTGTAAGCGCTTATGTATTTGGTTTGATACGAATTCTTTTATTTGGAGGGCAAATATGACATTTCAATATAAAAACGTATATATTAATGAAACTGCTACCGTAACTGGTCCTTATGAAAAAAAAGGACCATTGAGCCACTATTTTGACAAAAGTCATGATGAGTTTTATTTTGGAACAAAAACATGGGAGAATGCAGAAAGCAAATTAATTGAAGAAAGTGTTGATATTTTGCTTACTAAAAAAGGGTGTACGAAATTTGATATTGATTTATTCATTTCAGGTGATTTACTCAATCAAACTGTAGCTTCTAACTATGCCGCAAGTCGTTTAGGAATTCCTTTTATGGGTGTTTATAATGCATGTGCAACCAGTGTAGAAGGATTAATTTTGGGTGCTAATATGGTGGAAGCAAAGCAGATTCAAAATTGTATCTGTGCCGCTTCTTCTCATAATAATGCAGCAGAAAAACAATTTCGTTATCCTGTTGAGTATGGTGGACCAAAACCGAAAACGACGACATTTACTACAACTGGATGTGCAAGTGCCTATTTGAGTAGTGAAAAGTCGGGTATTCGAGTTGAAAGTGCGACAGTTGGGACCGTAACGGATATGGGAATTAAGGATGCCTATCATATGGGAGCTGTTATGGCGCCTGCCTGTGCAGATACCATTTATCGTCATTTGATGGATACCAAAAGAGAGATTGGATATTATGATCTGGTTTTAAGCGGAGATTTGGGTGTTTATGGTGAGAATATCTTAAAAGATTATATGAAAACCGAATATGGAATTACATTAGAAAATTATGATGATACAGCTACAATGATTTTTGATGTGGAAAGTCAACCTGTATATGCAGGTGGAAGTGGACCAGCGTGTGCTCCTTTGGTTACTTATAGTTATATTTTTGATAAAATGAGAAAGAAAGAATATAAGAAAGTTTTACTCGTAGCAACAGGTGCTTTAATGTCTACTACGATGGTGAATGAGAAAATGAGTATTCCAAGTATTGCACATGCAATTAGTTTGGAGGTTGCCCTATGATTTATATCAATGCTTTTCTTTTTGCAGGGTTGGTTTGCTTATTAGGACAAATCATATTAGATAATACGAAATTGACTGCAGGTCATGTTACTACCATTTTTGTGGTATTAGGTGCATTTTTAGATATTTTTAGTATTTATGATAAATTTGTATTATGGGCTGGTGGAGGTGCTTTGGTTCCAATTACGAGTTTTGGGCATTTGTTGATTCATGGTGCATTAGAAAAAGCCCAAGATTTTGGTCTCATTGGACTTGCGATGGGGATGTTTGACTTAACATCATCTGGTATTATTTCAGCAATTGTTATTTCTTTCTTTCTATCTCTTATTTTTCAGCCAAAAGATTAAAACCAGATTATCTGGCTTTTCTTTTTGCTGTTACAAATGCAACTTCTCCATTTAAAGGATAAGTTATTTGAAAATTTATTCCTTGTTGCTCCAATGAATTTTTAAATTCTCTACATTCGATAGGATCTAAATGACCTACGATAATGTCATGATAGCTTTCATCTTTTTGATTACCGTTATAATCTGTAGAGTAATATTTTTCTAATTCTGGATTTCGTAAGGAATAGAAACAAATAATACGATTTTCTATATCACGGAGTTTTGCAATTTTTTCACTCATTTCCATCATAATTTCCCCCTCTTCGGTTCTCTATTATAGCAAAATCCAATAATTTGTCAAATTTGCTAGATTTTATCTAGTATTTTATAGTATAATGAAAAAGCAAATGTATGGTGATGAATATGTATTTAAAAAAGATGATCGCAAGCGGATTCAAATCGTTCGCAGATAAAATAATCATTGATTTTACTAAAGGAATTACAGGAATTGTCGGACCAAATGGGTCTGGAAAGAGTAATGTAGTGGATGCTGTTAGATGGGTACTTGGAGAACAATCTGTCAAATCTCTTAGAGGAGATGGCAATATGACAGATGTTATTTTCTCTGGAAGTAAGTCAAGAAATGCTTTAAATGTGGCTTCAGTAACTTTAGTTTTTGATAATACGGACCACTATCTTCCAATCCAGTTTGATGAAGTGTCCATTCAAAGAAGAGTATATAAAGATGGTACCAATGAATATGCCATTAACAATGAAAAATGTAGACTCAAAGATATAGTTGATATTTTGCTCGATAGTGGTATGGCAAAAGAAAGTTTTAATATCATTTCACAAGGAAAAATTGAAGAAATTATCAGTAGTAAACCAACAGACCGTAGGGTTATTTTTGAAGAAGCAGCCCAAGTTTTAAAATATCGAAAAAGAAAAGAAGAGGCACTTCGTAAACTAGAACGTACACATGAGAATATGACTCGTGTAGACGATATTTTACACGAATTAGAAGAACAAGTAGAACCTTTAAAAAAACAACATGATGAAGCGATTGTTTACCAAGAAAAAATGGCAGAGCTAGAAAAAGTAGAAGTTGCTTTAACGGTAAAAGATATTACCGATATTAACTTTGCTTATCAAAATAATAAAAAACAAATTTCGGATTTGAATGAAGAACTTTTGCGTATTACGACAGGAAATAGTGCGAATGAAGCAAAAATTGAAGAATATAAAGTGAAAATTCAAGCCTTGGATGAGGAAATTTCTAATAGTACAAAAGAGCTGTTAGAAAAAACAACCCAAGTGGAAAAAAAGAGTAGTGAGAAAAATATTCTATTAGAACGTAAAAAATATGAAGTAGAAGATCAAAAGTTACATGATAATCTATTGCAATTAAAAGAACAACAATTGAAATTAGAAAGTGATATTCATACATTAGAAGCAGAAATTGCATCTTATGAAGGTGAAGTGAAAACCAAAGAAGCTACTGTTCAATTGTCAGAACAAAATTATCATTCTCATAAAATGGAAAGAGAACAGATAGAAAAAAAATTAACAGGGTTACTACGGGAAAAAACTACATTGGAGTATACCATTCATAATTTACAAGAAAGTATTGAAAGTGGAAGTACACTTCCTTATGCTGTTCGTTCTATCCTAGAATCTCCTAAGTTACATGGAATTCATAATGCAATTGGAAATTTAATTGAAGTAGAAGAAATGTATGCGACTGCGATTACAACCTCTTTGGGGTATGCGACTACTTATTTAGTTGTTGATGACGAACAGGTTGCAAAAGAAGCAATTATTTATTTAAAGCAAAACAATATTGGAAGAGCAACTTTCTTCCCCATTTCTATCATTGCATCAAAAGAAGTAGATTCTAGTACATTACAAATATTAAAAGGACAAGCAGGTTTTATTGGAATTGCCTCTGATTTAATAAAGTATGATCCTACATATGATTCCATTATGAAAAATCAACTTGGAAATGTGATTGTTGCAGAAGATATTGATGCTGCAACTTATATCAGTAAAAAAATGAATTATCGTTATAAGATTGTTACTTTAGATGGAGAACTGTTACACGTAGGTGGTTCTTTAACTGGTGGAAATGCAAAAAATACAAAGAGTGTTTTAACAGAAAAATATGAATTAGAAAGAGCATTACAACAACAAAATACTTTAGTAGAACAAATCAAAGCATTAGAAAATAAGATTAATGAGATGGATGAAAATAGCCGTTCTTTAGAAGATAAATTATATCTAGAAAATAAAGAATTTTTATCTGTAAAAGAGATTAAAGAACAAAAAACAAATTTATTACAAGAATTTCAAGGCCACTTATTACAGATTGAACAAGAAATTCGTGGGACCAATCATTTATTAGATGGCAGTTTGAGTAAAGAAGAGGAAACAGTACTTGCTTCTTATTATCAAGCTGTAGAAGATATGAAAAAAGCAGAAATTCATCTTCAAGAAGTAAAAAATCAAAAGGAAAGTTTTTCAACTGATTTAAAAGATTTTGAATTCTCACTTCGTCAAGAAAATAGTGCTTTTTATAGCAAAAATAAAGAGTTAAAAGAACTTGAGATTGAAGTCAACCGAATGGATGTTAAATTAGACCATTTACTATCAAAATTAAATGAGACTTATAGTATGACTTATGAAAAGGCGGCTACATTATATACACTTGATTGTGATGTAGAGGAAGCAAGAGAACAAGTAAGTACATTGAAACGTATCATTCGTGATTTGGGAACGGTTAATTTAGGTGCGATTGAGGAATATGAGCGTGTGAATGAACGATATACATTCCTAAATCATCAAAGAGAAGATTTGATGAAAGCAGAAGATACCTTATTAGAGATCATTCAGGAAATGGATTCGGTTATGGAAACAGAATTTGCAAAAACATTCCAAACCATTAATGAAAATTTTTCTAAAACATTCCAAGAATTATTTAAAGGTGGAACCGCTTCTTTGAAACTGACAGATCCAGATAATTTACTAGAGACTGGAATTGAAATTGTCGCATCCCCACCAGGTAAGAAATTAACGAGTATTTCTTTATTATCTGGAGGAGAAAAAACATTTACGGCAATTAGTTTATTGTTTGCAATTTTAAAATCAAGACCAGTACCTTTTTGTATTTTGGATGAGGTAGAAGCTGCCTTAGACGAAGTCAATGTGGATAGTTTTGGTGAATATTTAATGCATTTGAAGGATAAAACACAATTTATCTTAATTACGCATAAAAAAAGAACAATGGAATATGCAGATGTTCTTTATGGAATTACAATGCAGGAGTCTGGTGTTAGTAAACTTGTTAGCGTAAAACTAGAAGAAATCCAAAAGTGAAATCTGTGTGAAAATATTGTCAAATATTGAATATTTAGTTAATCCATGTTAGACTGTTAAAGGAGGTTAAAGTATGAAAGAGAAAAATAAATTAGATTATAGTAGCATACTAAATAAAATTGTATATTGCTTATATGTTGTAATTGCGCTACTTATTTTAAATAGTATCTTACTGACTGTATCTATTGGAACCAAAGGAACAACAAATACAAATAATAGTAATAATGAGCAAGAGGAATTACCTTATGATGTAAGCCAGTTTACGGAAATGACAACTGACCAAGCAATGGTGGCAATTGAGGCAGGTGGAATTCAAGTATTCTATATTGGACATTCTAGCTGTGGTTTCTGTAGAAGATATGTTCCAGTGTTACAAGAGGCCCAAAAGGCATATGGTTTTAAAACACTTTATATTGATACCGATAAGTTAACGAGTGCAGATGTTGAAAAATGGAGTGCATTAGATGACTATGTAAAAGAAAGCTTTGGTTATACACCTCTAACTGTTATTACCAAAGATGGTCAATATCTAGATGGGCAACTTGGATATATGGACTATAATGCATTAAAAGCCCTTTTAGAAAAAAATGGATTTCAAGCAAAATAAGAGTAAAAGCTCTTATTTTTTTGATGTATTAAAAGGAAATTGAGAAAAAACTTACTATGTTAATAGTGAGGTGATCATTTGAAAAAATTTTATAATGGATGTTATGACATCATATTTAAAACAGTTATCTGTGATGAGAATAATCCTCATATGCTAAAAACCTTCCTAGAACATATTCTGAAAATAGAAATAGATGAAATAGAGTTTCTACAGAATGAACTGAGTGTAAGTGATGTGAATGAACGAAAGAAAACAGTAGACTTACTTGTGAGAACAAAGGATAGATACATTCATATTGAGTTAAATCAAAGCCATAAAGGTTATCTCCATATTCGGAATTTCTGTTTCTTTACCAATCTATATTCCAAAAATACATGAAAAGGAAAAGAATTTGATTTAAAAAGTGAATTTGTGCATATTGATTTATCCTATGGTAAAAAAGATGAGTTAGAAAAAAGAACCTATTATGTAATGGATAAAGATGGCTATTTGTATATAGAAAATATGAAAATCATAGAGTACAATATGGACAGAATAACCGGTTTTTGGTATTCTAAAAACAAAGAGAAGATAGAAGAATACAAATATCTTATTATGTTAGGACTTGATAGAATATCACTCAATGAAATAGCCAAAGGAGACAAATATATGGAAGAATATACAAAGAAAGTAGAAGAATTGAATGATAGAGATGCATTTACCAGTTGGATTACCCCAGAAGAAGATGTAGAGATGATACTCAACACGGAAAAGCACATTTCCTATGATGAGGGACACAATGTTGGATATGGAGAAGGAAAGAGTGAAGGAATCGATATTGGATTAGAACAGGGAAAATTAAACGAGAAATTAGAAATTACTAGAAACATGTTAAAGAAAAATATCGATATTTCAATGATTTCTGAAATAATAGGTTTTACGAAAGAGCAGATATAAGAGATAAAATAATTTTTTTGATGTACAAGAATTGAATTGTATCGCCATTTTGTGTTTTGCAAAATCAGAAAACTATGATACACTAATAAAAGCAGAAAATGGTGATAATATGTTAAAAGTAAATGATGTTAGCTTAAGATTTCAAACAAGAGTTTTATTTGACCATGTAAATCTTGAATTTAAGGACGATAATTGTTATGGAATTATTGGTGCCAATGGTGCAGGAAAATCTACATTTTTAAAGATACTCAGTGGTGAAATCGAATCTACAAAAGGTGAAGTTATTATTGGAAAAGGGGAAAGAATCTCTGTTTTAAGACAAAATCATAATGAGTTTGATGAATATGGTGTTCTAGAGACTGTTATTATGGGGGATGCTGAACTATATCAAATTATGAAAGAAAAAGAAGCTATCTATATGAAACCAGACTTTTCAATGGAAGATGGAATGCGCGCAGCGGAATTGGAAGCACGATTTGAAGAAAAAAATGGTTGGCAGGCAGAAAGTGATGCGGCTGTTTTATTGGTGGGATTAGGTCTTTCGAATAATTTGCACAATAAAAAAATGAGTGAATTAGAAGATCGAGATAAGGTGAAAGTTTTACTAGCACGTGCCTTATTTGGAAATCCGGATATACTACTTTTGGATGAACCAACTAATGGTTTAGATGAGATAAGTATTTTATGGCTAGAAGAATTTTTAATTAATTTTAAGAATACTGTTTTGGTAGTATCCCATGATCGTCATTTTTTGAATAAAGTATGTACCCATATGTTGGATATTGATTTTGAAAAAATTACTTTATTTGTTGGAAATTATGATTTTTGGTATCAATCTAGCCAATTGATTCAAAAACAAATGCGTGATTCCAATAAAAGAAAAGAAGAAAAAATCAAAGAATTAGAAGATTTTATTCGTCGTTTTAGTGCGAATGCATCCAAATCAAAGCAAGCAACTTCTCGTAAAAAATCATTAGAGAAAATTGTATTAGAAGATATCAAACCTTCTAGTAGAAAATATCCTTATATGCAGTTTGAATTAGAAAGGCCCCTTGGAAAAGAAGTTATTACATTAGAAAAAATCAATTATAGTATGGATGGGGAACCTATTCTACAAAACTTAAATTTAACCATACGTCCTAATGATAAGATTGCATTAATTGGTAATAATGAGATTGCGAAAACAGCACTATTTAAGATTTTAGCAGGAGAATTAAAACCAGATAGTGGGACGATTAAAATTGGGTCTAGTGTAAAAGTCTCTTATTTTGCCAAAAATCATGATGCTTATTTTGAGGATCCTGTATCTTTAGTTGAATGGTTACAAAATTATTCTGAGGTAAAGGATGAGAGTTTTGTAAGAGGATTTTTAGGGAGAATGTTATTTTCTGGTGAAGAATCCTTAAAGAGAGTTACTGTTTTATCAGGAGGAGAAAAGGTAAGGGCAATGTTTTCTAAAATTATGCTAGAAAAAGGGAATGTTTTATTATTAGATGAGCCAACCAATCACTTGGATATTGAATCAATTACTGCTTTAAATGAGGGATTAGATAAGTATAGGGGTGCTTTGGTATATGCGACTTTTGATCAGGAACTCATTCAAAGTATCAGCAATCGTTTGATTGAAATTTTTGAAGATGGAACGATTCGTGATAAACAAATATCTTACGAAGAATATTTACAAAAATATAGTAGCGCGAACTAAGTTTACGCTTTTTTGTAGACAATTTATTGTAATTCCATAGAATAAGATAAAGGGGGGTTCATGTATGAATGGTAGAGTGAATTACCGTCCTGGATTTCGACCAGGTTTTGGAAGGCCAGGCTTTGGTAGACCTGGATTCGGGCGACCTATTAACAATGGATTTGGCTTTGGGATTCCATTTTTGCTTGGGGCAGCAACTGCGACGGCATTAACACCATATTTTTATAGACCATATCCTTATTATGGTTATCCAGTATATTATTATTAAGAAAAGACACTGTATAAAGTGTCTTTTATGCATAGTAATAGATGAGAAACGAGCAAATACAAGCAAGAAGAATGAGTAAGATTACTTGAAATATTACTTTTTTCATATATCCTCCTATATCAGTCGAATTTCCTGTTCGGAGAAGAATGGTTTATTTTTATTGATATGATCAAAGAATAAAATCCCATTTAAATGATCAATTTCATGTTGAAAAGCGATAGACAAGTCTTCTCTTGCTCTTACACGAATTAAATTACCATCCTCATCATATCCTTCTACAGTAACACGTGCATATCTTGGAACATGTCCTTCTACTTCTCTATTCACACTTAGACATCCTTCACCTGCATCTGCCGCAATGATTTCGGTAGAATTGCTTACAATAACAGGATTAATCACAACATAGTTATCAAATTTTCCTTCTTCATATTCCTCTACAATTACAATAATCCGCTTGTTGATTCCAAGTTGCGGAAAAGCAAGTCCCATACCAGGACGCAAATTATATTTTTCTGCTTTTTCCTCGATTTGACTAAAAGTTAAGTGATCAATCATTTGTTGAATTAGTTTTTTTTCCTCTTTACTAAGTGGGAAGGTTGCATCTTTACTAACTGCACGTAAGCGCTTGTCTTTTTCATCTAATATATCTAAGGGTTTAAACATACCTATCAACTCCGTTTGCACTTATTTTAGCACAAATATTTGAATTTAAAAAGTACAAATTTGAAATCTAAAAGAAAAAGAAGAGAAATCTCTTCCTTATATTAGTTACCCCAAGCTCTAGCTCCGATGATGATAACTAATAAGATAAATAGAACTAGAATGATAGCAGCACCATATCCAGCACCGTATCCATATCCACCAGTAGGGTAGCTACCTCCACCACAGCATGGGTTTCCACAACCATACCCTTGGTATCCGCCATAATAATACATAATGTTCCCTCCAATCTAGGTCTAATATATTGTATTAAAGAGTAGTAAATGTGTTAATGAAAAAGTCCTAATTTAGGAAAAAATTTTCTATTAGGATTGAAAGGGAAACTTGGATTATGGTATGATAGGAATATAGGGTGAGAGTATGAATATGCCAAAAAGATTTCGTGATCTAATTCATGACATGGATAAACCTTTATTTCTAGTAACAACTGCATTGTTTATTTTTGGTTTACTCAATATCGTTACTGCTTCTAGTCAAGCATCTGTTTTAAAATATAATGCATCTTTATATGGATTTTTCTATAAACAACTTATCTTTCTATTACTAGGATTATGTGTATTTTTATTTATATTAAAAGAGCCCACCAAACGTTATCGGTTTTGGGGTCTTATTTCCTTTGCTGGGGTAACAGGACTGATGATTTATTTAACCTTGTTTGGAGATTACAATAAAGGATCTTTAAACTGGATTCGAATCGGTTTTTTCTCAATTCAACCAAGTGAGTTTGCGAAACCAGTTATGATTATGTGTTTATCTATTTTGTTTGAATTGTTTTATAAAAAATTGCGTACGAAAAATCAAAATCATTATGATATGATTGGAATTATTTTATTGGTAGGTTGTATATTTCCAATTTTCGTATTTTTTCAAAAAGATTTAGGAACAATGACTATTTTATTTATTATTTTTATAAGTATGTTTTTGACTAGTCCAATTTTACGTATTGATAAAATCAAAACAATTGCTTTAGGTGTAATTTTAGTATTGTGTGCAAGTTCTATTTTGATTGCAAAAACAGGACATTTGTTAACAAAAACACAACTTAGTCGTTTTGATTTCTTTGATCCTTGTGCAGATTATGAAAGTGGTGGATATCAAATTTGTAACGGTTTTATTGCCATCAATGATGGAGGATTATTTGGGGTAGGAATTGGCAATAGTAAGCAGGTTTCCTATATCCCCGAATCTCATACAGATAGTGTATTTGCGATTATAGCAGAAGAGTATGGCTTTCTACAGGCAACAGTTATTTTTATTGCTTATGTTATTATCTTATATCGTATTTTAAAATTAGCGATGCATGCGAATACAATACGTGGTAGATATATTTGTTTTGGGGTAGCTGTTTATATATTTTTACATATAGTAGTTAATTTAGGAGGACTTTTTGGTGTTATGCCTCTTACTGGAGTTCCTTTACCATTCTTAAGTTATGGGGGGTCATTTACATTATCCCTAATCATATCTTTGGGAATGGTACAACGGGTGCATATTGAAACTCAAAACCAAAGAATTAATGTTTAAAAAATACATCATTTCGCAGATGTATTTTTGTTTTGTGGAATCGCGAGTAATACAATTTCAGTAGGAAAGATACTGCCCCCATAAGATCTTAAATAAAATTGATAGGTATCTGGACACATTTCTTCAATCATAGTAGGAATCTTCCATAAATCAACTAAGTTGTGATAAACAGAAATTAGTAATTTAGGATGTTCCTTTTGAATGTGATTTTTAGCCCCTATCAATGCTTGTTGTTCACTACCTTCAATATCCATTTTAATCATTGTAATAGGTTCTTCAATATCCAAATCTAGACTGGTGGTTTCTATTTCTTGTGTTCCTGACGCCTCCACTGTATTGGCAGATGCATCTACACTATTTTCACCTAAATACATAGTAGAAATTTGATCAATGACTGCTTTGGTTCGGATTTCTATATTGGGATATGGACTTGTATTTTGTTTTAGATGTTCTATCGTATCACTCGAAATTTCATAAGCATAGATTTTTTTATAGCTATCACTCCCATAAGTATGAATAAAATCTAGGACAGTATCTCCTATATAAGCACCCAAATCTACAAATACTTCATCTTTACATGAAACTAAGTCTAAATCAAAATAATGGGGATAATTTTTTTCGTGGGAACTATCCAATGTTGTAAAATCATATTGATACCAGTTATTTAAAATAGCCAATAATAATTTTTTGGAACGATAATCGTCTAGTTTCTCATATAACCAAACGAGCTTATTTAAATGCTCTGATAATGTTTCTGCCTTTAAATGAAAATGATCATATTCCTCGTTTTTGCAATCGAGTTTTCCCCAATATGGGAATTTCTTAAAATAATCCTCAATTGAATGTTGAATTTGGGAATTAATACTCAAGAATGTATTTTTGGTTTGTTCAAAAATTTCCTCTTTTGATAAACTTTTTAAGTGGCCAGTTAAGGATTGAAATTGTTTATCAATATAATTCAAGTGAATCACCTCTTCTTAAATAATATATGTTATTTTACCTTAATATGAACTAAAAATAGGGAAAAAAGGATGCTGTTTCAATTGACAACAGATATAAAAAAGACTATACTTATCATGTAAGTAGTGAGTAGAAAGAAGGTATTTTATGGAATTAAAAGGAACCCAAACAGAACAAAATTTATGGACTGCATTTGCAGGAGAAAGTCAAGCTAGAAATAAATATACATATTTTGCAAGTGTAGCAAAAAAAGAAGGTTATGAACAAATTAGAGCCATTTTTGAAGAAACTGCCAATAATGAAAAAGAACATGCCAAAATGTGGTTGAAAGAATTAGGTGGAATTGGAACAACAGCTGAAAACTTGAAAGCAGCAGCGGAAGGTGAAAACTATGAATGGACCGATATGTATGAAGGATTTGCTACAACGGCCAAAGAAGAAGGTTTTGACCGTATCGCATATCTATTTACAGAAGTTGCGAAAATTGAAAGGGAACATGAAGAAAGATATCGTAAGTTACTTCAAAATGTAGAAGATGGAACGGTATTCAAAAGTGAACAACCTAAAATGTGGATTTGTCGTAACTGTGGGCACATTCATTTTGGAGAGGAAGCACCTAAAGTTTGTCCAGTATGTGCACATCCACAAAGCTATTTTGAACAAAGAGCAGAAAACTATTAATTTTATAGAAGGAAAAGACAAAAATGGTCTTTTTTCTTTTGGGTGTATGATATAATGATACTAAGGATGTGAACCTATGAAAAAGACAATTACCGTGGATGGAAACGAGGCATGTAGTAGAACTGCTTACCTTTTTACAGAATTATCGGGAATTTATCCGATTACACCATCTAGTCCTATGGCAGAACATATGGATGAATGGAGTCATCAAGGGGTAAAAAATTTATTTGGCGACACCGTAAAGGTAGTAGAGATGCAAAGTGAAGCAGGAGCTGCAGGCATGATTCATGGTGCCTTACAGGCAGGAACACTTGCGACCACTTTTACAGCGAGTCAAGGACTCTTATTAATGATTCCGAATATGTATAAAATGGCAGGAGAAATGTTACCATGTGTTATGCATGTTGCTGCACGTTCTTTATCGACCCATGCTTTAAGTATTTTTGGGGACCATCAGGATATTTATGTGACAAGAGCAACTGGTTTTGCAATGCTTGCTTCTTCTAGTGTCCAAGATGCTAGTTATTTATCTGCAGTTGCGCATCTTTCTGCAATTGAAGCAAGTATTCCGTTTATGCATTTCTTCGATGGATTTAGAACCAGTCATGAAATCCAAAAAATTGAAGTGTTAGAACGTGAAGATTATGCACCATTACTCAACCAAGATGCTTTATTGCGATTCCGAAAAAAAGCATTACAACCCAATCATCCAGTTACGCGGGGAACCAATCAAAATGACGATATTTATTTTCAAATGATGGAAGCAAGAAATACAAATTATAATCGATTGCCAGATATTGTTGCATCTTATATGGAAAAAATCAATGCACTAGCAGGTACTCATTATGCTCCTTTCAACTATTATGGGAGTGAACATGCGAAAAAAGTAATTGTTGCGATGGGTTCTGTTTGCGATACAATGAAAGAAACAATCGATCAAATGAATGAAGAAGTGGGTATGGTGGAAGTCCATTTGTACCGACCTTTTAGCGCAGAATATTTAAAGAAAGTATTGCCGAAAACCGTAGAAGCAATTGCAGTACTAGATCGTACCAAAGAAGCTGGTAGCAATGGGGAACCTTTATATTTAGATGTTTTTAGTGTACTAGGAAAAGAATTTACTGTAGTAGGCGGAAGGTATGGTCTTTCTAGTAAAGATACAACACCAAATCAAATTAGAGCAGTTTATAAAATGTTAGATCATCCAAGACATAATTTTACAATTGGAATTGAGGATGATGTAACAGGTCTTAGTTTAAAAGTGGATGAAGTTAGGATAGAAGACCCTAATTCTTATCTCATCTATGGATATGGTAGCGATGGTATGGTGAGTGCAGGAAAATCACTCATTCAAATGATGGGGGAATGTACAGAACAGTATGTACAAGGCTATTTTGAGTATGATTCCAAAAAATCAGGTGGTGTAACCGTTGGACATCTTCGTTTTTCAAATGAAAAAATTCGGAAACCTTATTATGTAGAAAACCCTAGAGTAGTGGTTGTTACAAAAGATAGCTATTTAACAGAATTTGAATTATTTGATTCAATTCAAGAAAATGGAATTTGTCTCATTCAGACGAGTTTAACAGGATCAGATCTTATGAAACGTATCTCTTCATATAACTTAAAATGCTTGCAAGAAAAACATGTTCAAATATATGTGGTAGATGCTTCTAAAATCGCAAGAACCTATGGTTTAAACAATAAGATTAGTATGATTATGGAAATGGCGATTGTTTCTGTTTCTCATATGATAAATATGGATATTGCAAAAAAATTTATGCAGAACTATATCACACATAAATTTATCAAAAAAGGGGATGCCATTGTCAAAGCCAATTTGGATGCAATTGAAGCAGTAGAGGGTGCGATTTCACAAATGGAAATAACAGAGTTTGTAGATGGAAAGCCTTATATTTCCTCTAATATTTATGACATGATGCAAAAAAGAAAAGGAAATCAATTAAAAGTATCGGCTTTTTTAAAAAATATAGATGGTACGTTTACGGGAGAGACAGCTGGAAATGAACGTGGTATTAGTGAATTTGTACCAAAGTGGTTGAACCATAACTGTATTCAGTGTAACCAATGTTCTTTTGTTTGCCCTCATGGCGTCATTCGCCCTTTTCTACTGAGTGAAGAAGAGTATCAGAAAGCACCAGATATCGTAAAATCCAAATGCGTAAAACCAATCAATCCGAAACTCAGTGAATATTATTATGTAATTGCCATCTCAATTAAAAATTGTACAGGTTGTGGAGTTTGTTTAAATACATGTCCTGGTCTTAAGCAAGAAAAGGCGCTTATTATGGATACATTAGAAAAGCAAACACTTAGCCAAGAACAAGAAATATTTGATTATGTGAGTACCCATATTACCAATAAAAAAGTGCTGCCAGATACAACTGTGATTGGAAGTCAATTGGAACAACCAAAATTTGCTTTTCATGGAGCGTGTGCAGGTTGTGGAGAAACGGCTTATATCAAATTATTAACCCAACTTTTTCCAAATAACCTTATGATTGCGAATGCAACAGGATGTTCTTCTATATATGGTGGAAGTGTTCCATCTTTCCCTTATGATGTACCTTGGGCAAGTTCTTTATTTGAGGACAATGCAGAATATGGATATGGAATGTTAATTGGAAACCAAGTCATTCACCATCATATGAAAGCGTTAATTGAACAAAACAAGGAACATGAGTTGTATCCAATTTTAAAAGAATGGATTGCATGTATGGATGATTATGATGTTTGTAAGACCATTATGGAAAAATTAGATGGAAAAGAATTACCTGAAACATTAAAACCTTATCAAGAATATTTTCTTCCCAAAACAATTTGGACGATTGGTGGCGATGGTTGGGCTTATGACATTGGTTTTGGTGGCATTGATCATGTACTTTCAACCAATGATGATGTTAATATTTTAGTACTGGATAGTCAGGTCTATTCCAATACAGGCGGACAATCTTCTAAAGCGAGTCCTAAGGGTGCGATCGCTTCTTTCGCAACCAGTGGTAAGGAAACAGCAAAAAAGGATTTGGCACGTATGTTACTTGCTTATCCACATGTTTATGTTGCAACTATCTCTTTAGGTGCGAATATGGCACATGTCATTAAGATACTAAAAGAAGCAGAAGCTTATAAAGGACCATCGATTGTAATAGCTTATACACCTTGTATTTCTCATGGTATCGAAGGTGGAATGAAAAATAGTGTTTCTATGGAACGACTTGCTACAGAATGTGGATATATGCCTATTTTCCACTACCATCCCGAAACAAAGAAATTTTATTTAGATAGCAAAGAACCTAATTTTGATTTATACGAGGAATTTTTGCAGAAGCAAACTCGGTATAAGATGTTAGAAAAAGTGAATGCCAAAGAGGCAAAACAATTGTTAGCTCAAAATAAAGAACAAGCGATGGAACGATATCAATATTATCGTATGTTAAGCGAACAATATAGAAATACTTTATAAAAAATTGAGACTTTATTTGAGAAAAAAGCAGAAGATAATTATTTGACTTTAGATGATTTCTTGACTTTTGAAAACAAATTATGAAATTAGCATGAGAAAAAGAAAATGAAATAAAATTATTCAAAATGTAAAATGAAGTTGATTCATTTTGTAAAATACAATATATTTTAAATATTATGATGAATTTCATTTATTCGTTTATCGAAACATGAAAAGTTTGATGTCAAGTTGTGTCAAATTTAAAAAATAGAGAGAAATAGTGATATTTCTTTTTATTTTCATATGATATACTGTGATTGTAGGTTAGGTAATAAAAATGTTTCTTTATGGTATGAGAACAGGCATGAAAGAAAAAAAGGGGAAACTGTCTTCCGAAAAACAGTTTGATAAATGTGAAAAGCCTAACCAATCATTAATAGCACCATAAAGGTGTTATTTTTTGGAGGAATTGATATGAAGAAAGCAGAAATTGTCATTCAAAATTTAGCAGATGTTTCAGAATGGATAGAAGAAGTGAGCCACTGTCAATATACAGAATGAGGAATTGCAGAGGGAGACACATTAGAAGGTGTCATTTATCGTACAAAACATGCAATGTCTAAAACAGATATCGGACAAACATTCGTTGCAATCTATCAAAATAAATTGATAGGAACAGTTGCTTTATGGCGAAATGATTTATGTGCAAGACAAGATTTATATCCATGGATGGCTTGTCTGTATGTCAAGGAAGAATATCGCCACTTTGGAGTTGGAACGCTATTGCAAAATAAAACAATGGAAGTTGCCAAGCAACTTGGATATTCGCATATTTATTTGATAACGCAACATGATAATCTATATGAAAAAAATGGTTGGATATTTGTAGAAGAAGCACCTCATGGAGATGGAACAATGACGAAAATATATAAACATTTATTATAAAACAAAAAGAAACTGTCCCCCTGAGAACAGTTTCATAAAAGAATAAAAAGGGGTTGGCTAGTGTGATACTAGCACCAATCCGGTTTTCCGAATTGGTGCTTTCTATACTAACTTAAAAAGTTTGAAATGTCAAGCTTTTTTTTCTCGAAATCAGAAAAAGTGATTCGATACGGTTTTAAAATAGGGTATAATAAATTTAGGATGTGATACAATTGAAAAGTTTAAGTCATTATTTTCCTGAGTTTGGAACAGGTTGTGTTGCAAAGGTTGCTCGAGTGCAAAATGATGCTATCGTGATAGATACTTTGGTAGAGGGATATGCACAAGTAAAACCTTATCCAATTGAAATGGAAGAAGATTCTTTATTTGATATTGCCTCTTTAACCAAGACATTTACTGCTATTTTGGTACACAAAGCGGTAGAACGAAATCTATTTTCTTTAAACGATACGATTACAGCTATCGATGACCGATTTTCCCATTTAAAAAATGTAACCATATCCGATTTATTAATGCATGCAACAGATATTTGGACAGATGGCTATCTTGGAGATGCAAAGAGCAAAGAAGAATTTTATCATATATTATTTTCCTCTTATGTAAAGGAAAATTCTCGTAGGTATGTAGATGTCACTATATGATACTTGCTACGATATTGGAAAAAATATATGGAATTTCTTATCGGGAAATTGTAACGCGTGATATTATCAAACCATTAAAGTTAACCCATACCAAGTTTGAAGTGGGGAATCAAGACAAACTCGTATCTTGCAATTATCAGATGGTGGATGGAAAAGAAGTAACTGGAATTGTAAATGTGCCACATGATACCAAAGCTAGGATTGCTTCTAAATATGACTTTACAACAGGACATGCGGGTATTTTTACCACTGCCTCAGACTTTATGAAAATACTTATTAGTTTGATGGATCAGAAAGAAATTTTATTGAAACAAGAAACCATTAATAGGATGTTATCTCATGAAGATTATGGAGTTTATTTGAATACATGTATTTTAAATTATGCCAAAGAACATGCAATTCCAATGATTCGTACCAGTGATGTACAATTATTATTGAAACATTTACTTTCTCATATAGAAAATCCAAACGATTTTTTAGATAAAATCGTGAAACCATATAACTATGCTGGTATGCGTTACCAAAATCCATATAAAGAGATTGTAACAATTCCATTTGATACGAGTGAGCATACTGTAATATTTAGTGGCTATACAGGTCCTATTTATCTCATGGATTTAGAAAAACAAATCATTATATTAGTTATGACGAATGTTTGTCATATATCTACAAAAGATAGAAAGGAACGGTTGTGTGCTATTCTTCATATGATAGAAGAATTATATGAGGAAATTTAATAGAAACCGTTTTCTTTTTTTGCATATAATGTATAGACTACTTTATTTCATCCGAAAAGATAAAAAAATGGTTTTCTTTTTTTCTAAAGTGTGTTAAAATGAACTATAGAATGAAAACATAGGAAAACTAGAGGAGGAATACAAAGTGGGAATACTAAAAAAATGGTTAAGTGGCGATGATGATGTTTTCGCCAATGATATATCTGGTGATGAATATTACGATTTAAAACCAGAAGAAGCACTCCAAGAAAATGATGGTCAAAGTAAAATGATTTTGCTAGAACCACGTGCTTATTCAGAATCCCAACAAATTGCAGATCATTTAAAAATGAGAAATACAGTTGTTGTTAACTTAAAAAGAGTTACATCAGACCAAGCAAAGAGAATTGTTGATTTCTTAGCAGGTACAATTTATGCGATTGGCGGAGATTTACAAAAAATTGGTGGTGGTATTTTCTTATGTACTCCAAATAATATCAATGTACAAGGAAAGATTACAGAGGAGACAGAAGGAAAAGATATCCACGACAATGACGATATTAATATTGAGTGGTAAAAATCTTGAAATAGAAAAAATTGTGTGCTACAATATGGCGTAGTGCCAAGAGGTGATAGGATGGAAAAATTTACAAGAACACTTCGTGGCTATGACCCTGATGAAGTCAATGCTTTCTTAGATAAAATTATTGGTCAAGTAGAAGGCATGGTATCTGAAATCAAAGAAAAAGATAAAAAAATTGCAGAACAAAATCAAAAACTTGTTCAGCAAAATAAAAGAATTTCAGAACTTCAGGGCTTAGAAGAGGAAAATAAAAACTTAAAACAAAAGGCAGAACAATTTGGACGGATGGAAGCAACAATGAGTAAGGCAATTGTAATGGCACAAAAAACATCTGAACAACTTCGTGTTTCAGCGCAAAGAGAAAGTGATGCTATGGTAGATGAGGCAAAGAAAAATGCCAACCGTATTATTAATGAAGCATTACTTAAAGCAGAAAAAACCGAAAGAGAAGCCAATACGTTAAGAAGAAATATCAATATCTTCAAGCGTAGAGTCAAAGATATTGTAGAAGCACAATTAGAAGTAGTCAATGAATTAGATGAAGTAGAATTATAAAACAGATGACAGAGACGGTAATCAATAGGAAGTTTAGAGAGTTCGTGGTTGGTGCAAACGAAACAGAACTATGATTATAGATCACTCTCGATGTGTTTTTCTGAATATTAGGAAAAATCGAATTACTTACGTTACAAGTATTGAGTGTATGATTGGTTCATAAATTAAGGTGGTACCACGGATTTGATTTCGCCCTTAAGTTATGGACTTTTTGTTTTGAAATGGAGGATTATTATGAAGCAATTTAAAGAATTAGACAAACGACCAGTGAGCCAAGTAGAAAGCGCTATTTTGGAATCTTGGGGTAGTATGAACCAAATGCATGATGCGCAAGTGAAAAAGAATGAAAAGAATGAGACTTTTGTTTTTTATGATGGACCAGCTTTCGCAAACGGTTTTCCAGGGTTACACCATATGGTGGCCAAAAACCTAAAGGATTGTATTACCAAATATCATGTGATGAATGGAAAAAAAGTCATTCGTAAAATTGGATGGGATACCCATGGGTTACCAATTGAAAACCATGTAGAAAAAAAACTAGGAATTTCTTCGAAAAAAGAGATTGAGACCTTAGGAATTGAAAAATTCAATGAAGAATGTCGTCATAGTGTAAGGGAAAATGAAGATGCTTTTACGAAATTAACTGCGAAAATGGGACAATTTTTTGATGTTGAAAATCCTTATTTAACTTATAAGAATGAATATATTGAAACCGAGTGGTGGATATTAAAGCAGATGTTTGAACAAAATAAGTTTTATGAAGGAACAAGAGTAGTACCATATTGTCCACATTGTGGTACTGGTTTAGCAACCCATGAAGTTGCTCAAAATTATCAAACCGATACAGCGATTACCGTATATGTCCCATTTAAGAAGAAAGACGAAGATGTCTATTTCTTGGTATGGACAACAACTCCTTGGACCTTAATTGCCAATGTTGCTTTGTGTGTCAATCCAGAAGAAACATATGCATTAGTAGAATCTAAAGAAACTAAATTTATTTTAGCACAAGCCTTAGTGGAAAAGGTATTTGGCGAGGAAGTAACTGTGTTAGAAACTTATTTAGGAAAAGAATTAGAATATCAAGAATATGAACAGTTAATTCCTTCTTTATCAGTCGATAAGAAAGCATTCTATGTCACTTGTGATTCCTATGTAACGATGGAAGATGGAACGGGTATTGTTCATATCGCACCAGCATTCGGTGAGGATGATGCCACTGTTGGAAAAAAATACGATTTACCATATTTAAATCCAGTTGGAAAAGATGGATGTTATACAGATGGTTTATGGACTGGAAAATTCGTCCACGATGTCAATGAAGAAGTAGTCGATTATTTAAAGGAAAATGGAAAATTATTTAAGAAACAAAAGTTAGCGCATGAATATCCACATTGTTGGCGTTGTGATACTCCGCTTTTATATTATTCAATGCCAAGTTATTATATTAGGGTAAGTGAAATGACAGATCAATTAGTGGAAGCCAATTCTAAAGTCAATTGGTATCCTGCCTATGTTGGTGAGAAACGTTTTGCCAATTGGTTAGCCAATGCCCGTGATTGGAATGTATCCCGTAGTCGTTATTGGGGAAGCCCAATTCCTTACTTTAAGTGTGAATGTGGCCATGCCCATATGGTAGGTTCGATTGCAGAACTAAAGGAACTTGCGATTGAAGAAATTGGTGAAGATTTTGATTTACATAAACCATACATTGATAACATTCACTTGACATGTCCAGATTGTGGTGGACAAATGACACGTATACCAGATGTCTTAGATTGTTGGTTTGATTCTGGTGCAATGCCGTTTGCGCAATATCATTATCCATTTGAAAATAAAGAATTATGGGAATCACAATTCCCAGCGGATTTCATTTGTGAAGGAATTGATCAAACAAGAGGTTGGTTCTATACATTAATGGTCATTTCTACTTTTGTAAAGGGATGTTCTCCATTTAAAAATGTATTAGTCAATGATTTGTTGTTGGATGCAGAAGGTAAGAAAATGTCCAAATCTCGTGGTAATATTGTAGAGCCATTTACAACGATTGATGAATATGGCGCAGATACGGTAAGATTTTATTTACCATATGTATCACCTGTATGGACTCCATTAAAATTTGATATTGAAGGATTAAAGGAAGTATATTCGAAGTTCTTCAATCCACTCAAAAATACGTATAGTTTCTTTGCTATGTATGCAAATATCGATGAAATTGATACAGAAGTATGTAATATTCCATATGAAGAGAGAGAAGAAATTGATAAGTGGTTATTATCCAAATACAATCGTTTGGTTCAAAATGTACGAGAAGCTTTTGATGAATATGATTTGAATAAAGTAGTTCATTATTTATCTACCTTCGTTTCAGAAGAACTATCGAACTGGTATATTAGAAGAAACAGAAATCGTTTCTGGGGGAGTGAACTGAATAATTCGAAAAAATCAGTTTATATGACAACTTATGAAGTACTGGTTGGGTTATCCAAATTGATGGCTCCTGTTACGCCTTTCTTAGCTGAAGAATTATATCGTAATTTAACTGGTTTGGAATCTGTTCACTTGGAAGAATATCCAGAAGTAAACTATGATGTAATCAATGAGCAGATTGAAACGAAAATGGATCTGGTAAGAAATCTTATTTCGATTGGTCGTTATGTGAGAGAAGAAACAAAAATTAAAGTACGTCAACCCCTTGCGGAAGCACTACTTGATGGAAAAAACAAAGCGTTAATTGCGGACTTAGTTCCTTTGATTGAAGAAGAGTTAAATATTAAGAAAGTTATCTTTACGGATAATTTAAATGATTATATGAATCTTTCTGTCAAACCAAATTTTAAAGTAGTAGGAAAAGTATTTGGATCTTTGATGAAAGAGTTTCAAACAAAATTGGAAATGTTACCTACTAGTGAAGTAACAGAATTACAAAATGGAAATGCAATTATGATGAACATTGGTGAGGAATCAAAAGAAATCACACCAGATATGGTTGAAATCCGCATTGCTTCTAAAGAAGGTTTCAATGTAGGTATGGAAAATAACCAGTTTATTATTCTAGATACGACTTTAACGGATGAATTGCTTGCAGAAGGAATTGCGCGTGAAATTGTCTCAAAAGTTCAAAATTTAAGAAAACAAAAGGATTTCAATATTGTAGACCGCATTCATTTATACTATAGTGGAGACGAAGAAGTAAAAAATGCTATTACATGTTACAAAGAATTTATTGAGAAAGAAACACTTGCAGAAACAATAGAAGAAAAAGTAACAGCAGAAACATTTGATATTAATGGACATGAGGTTACTTTAGATTTGGTTGTAGTAAAGTAATTTTCTAATGATTTATAAATTGGAGGAATAAGTAATGAAAAAAATAATTGTAATTGGTGGTAGCGATGGACTTGGAAAAACAATTGTCAATTTATGTTTAAATAAAAATCTAGAAGTGATTAATATTAGCAGAACACCATGTGATATTGAAGGTGCTATAAACATTAAATGTGACTTAGCAATTGAAGAAGATTTGGATAATGTAATATCAATAATAAAAAAAGATTATAATCAATTTGACGCAATAATAAATTGCGCTGCAATTGTAGCTATGGAAAAGATTAATGAAATAACATATGATAAATTTAGTAGAGCCTATAAAGTTAATACCATTGCACCACTTTATTTGTTTTCAGCACTTTATGATACTATTGTTCAAAATGAAGCCGATATTTTAAATATTGGAACAACTGCATCCGCCCCCTTAAAACCTGGATTTTCAAATCAGTTGGCATATACTACAACAAAATATGCTCTTAGAGGTGGGTCATATAATTTTGGATTAGAACTTAAGTCAACAAAAAGCCGTGTCATTCATATTAACTTGGGTGGTATGAATACTAAAATGCATGAAAAAGATTATGGTATTAAAATAGAAGATCCTAGTGTTTGGATGAATCCAAGTGATATTGCAAATATCATAATGTATTTATTAAATCTTCCAAAACAAATAGAAATATCTGAGATTACTATTAATCGAAAAGGTAGAAGATTAATTTAAAATATGATATACTAGAATTGCTTATAAGGAGATGTAGGTATGAGTAGCCAAGAAATTTTAAATAAAATTAGAAATTTATCTGTTCAAGAACAAAGAAATCTATCATATGAGGAGTTAGTAAATATTATTAATAAACTTTCATCAGCTGAGATAATTGAATTAAGTAATATAATAGGTTATCCTGTATTTACAAGACTTTGTATGGGTGCTTAAAACATAAATTTGTATTGTTGCAAGATGGTGCGGCTGCTATCATTGTAAATGAAAAAGGACAAATATTATTACAAAGAAGAGCTGATAGAGATAAATGGGGGTTACCTGGTGGTTGTCAAGAATTAGGAGAAAGATTTCAAGATACTATTATTAGAGAAGTGAAAGAAGAAACGAATTTGGATGTAAAAGAAGAAGATTTAGAATTAATTGATGTAGTTTCTGGTGAGAGTAGGAGAAATGATTATCCAAATGGAGATGTAGTTATAAATAATACAGCATTTTATTGTATCAGAAATTACTCTGGAGAATTAAAATGGGATTTTGAATCCAAGGAAATGAAATTCTTTGATTTAGATAATTTACCTCAAAATCAAAATGATCCTGATTTAATAGAGATTTATAAAAATTATATTAGCGGGAGAATAAAGATAAAATTTTAAAATGAAATTCTTTAAAATGCATTATATAAGCAGGAATAATATCCTGTTTTTTTATCCCAAAATATGGTATACTGAAAAGGAATTAGGTAGTGTGAAAAGTTTTATGGAAAACTGTTCATATTAGATGAAAAAGATATT
>ERZ777305.1415-NODE-1415-length-28696-cov-38.288747_pt1 | contig 28696 bp, 18 predicted proteins | sample MGYA00374965_ERZ777305 | MGnify/ENA primary metagenome ERZ777305 (study PRJEB29328, sample SAMD00013331) | mouse gut metagenome | study: EMG produced TPA metagenomics assembly of the Metagenome analysis of fecal microbiota from mouse which was promoted... | reverse complement strand
CGGGGGCTCTTTTTTTATGCCCGCACGTCAGGGAGGAGGCCTGCCGGCCCCCGGGAAGCCCATCAAGCCCATGATAGCCTTTATAGCCCGACTATTTGAACTGGTTTTTCTAGTTAGACTATTCATGATGTAGATGCTTGTATAGGCTAATCAAGGCTATCAGCGTGTGGATTTGTGTTTAACGGTGATGAATTGGGGCGATATAAGAGGCCTGCACAAGAGGGCTATGGGATTTGCATAAGAGGGACATGGACGTAGCTTCCTAATCGAAGAGCAGAACTTTGAATAAGGAATATTGTTGCCGGCTGTTTTTTGCGGGTTTTGGGGTTGGGGTGTTGGCAGTTAGGGTGAATTGTTGTAATTTTGTTGGATATGGTGGGTGGTGGACTACAATATTCAATGGGAAACATGAGGCTGCAATCTATGGAGACAGGCAAGAAAAACAACAATTTCACAACTGAAGCGGAAGACCGGATGATTGATGAGGCGTTCCGCGAGGTGCTTAACGGTTATCTGCAAAGCAACCACCGCAAGAAGGCTGAAATCATAGAGCGTGCATTCGCTTTTGCAAAGGAGGCCCACAAGGGGGTGCGCCGCCGCTCGGGGGAACCGTATATACTCCATCCGATTGCTGTGGCGAAGATTGCGAGCCAGGAAATAGGGTTAGGTTCGACGTCGATCTGTGCAGCTCTGCTCCACGATGTAGTGGAGGATACGGAGTATACCGTTGAGGATATAGAGCAGAATTTCGGAAAGAAGATAGCACAGCTGGTTGAGGGGCTTACGAAAATATCGGGGGGTATTTTCGGCGACAAGGCTTCGGCACAGGCGGAGAATTTCCGCAAGCTGCTGCTCACCATGTCGGAGGATATCAGGGTTGTGCTGATCAAGATGGCCGACCGTCTGCACAACATGCGCACTCTTGGGTCGATGGCGCCGAACAAACAGTATAAGATTGCGGGTGAGACTCTGTATATCTACGCACCTCTTGCGCACCGCCTTGGGCTGTTTGAGATTAAGACAGAGCTTGAGAACCTCAGTTTCAAATATGAGCATCCTGACGCATTCAAACGCATCAGCGAGAAGATTGAGGCCACGGCGGCACAACGCGAGGCTATTTACAGCAATTTCGCCGCGCCTGTGATTGAGAAGCTCGATGCGATGGGGCTTAAATATAAGGCTAAGGCGCGGGTTAAATCGGTCTATTCCATCTGGAACAAGATGGAAAGCAAGCATATACCTTTTGAGGAGGTGTATGACCTGTATGCGGCGAGAATAGTGTTTGAATGCGATGATCCGAGCAAGGAGAAGGGGATATGCTGGCAGATATATTCGGCGATTACCGACATCTACAGGCTGCATCCTGACCGCACGCGCGACTGGATTTCCAATCCGAAGGCTAACGGCTACCAGGCATTGCATCTGACGGTGATGGGGCCCGACGGGAACTGGATTGAGGTGCAGATACGCTCGAAGAGGATGGATGAGATTGCCGAGAAGGGATTTGCCGCGCATTGGAAATATAAGGTCGGGGAAGGGGACGAGGAGAGCGAACTGAATGTGTGGCTTCATACAATCAAGGATATACTGGATGATCCGGAGCCGAATGCTCTTGATTTCCTTGACACACTCAAGCTGAACCTGTTTGCATCTGAGATTGTGGTTTTCACTCCTAAAGGGGAGCTGTTGACGCTTCCGGTTGATGCAACGGTGCTGGATGTGGCGTTTAACCTGCATACGCAGATCGGCTGCCATTGCATTGCAGGAAAGGTCAACCATAAACTCGTGCCGCTCAGCCAGCGTCTTAATTCGGGCGACCAGGTTGAGGTGTTGACTTCGCAGAGCCAGAATCCGAAGCCTGAGTGGATTGATTTCCTTGCTACGGCCAAAGGCAAGACCCGGTTGAGGGCTTCGCTGCGTAAGTTGCAGCAACCGGCGATTGCCATGGGGCGGGAAATATTCGCCAAATTCCTGAAAGAGAATGATATTCCGGATAACAATGTGACTATCACCAAGGTGATGGGCCTATTCAAAGCCACCAGCCGAGAGGAGCTGTATTATCAGCTCGGCAATCAGGAAATCGTGTTGAATGATTATGTGGTGAAAACGCTGAAACGCCAGCATTCGGCCACACAGCGTCTGCTGGGTATGATATGGCGGCGCAACAAAGATCGGCAGGAGGAGGTGGCGGATGAAGCTGTCGCACAAGAAAAAATCGGAAATATAAACCGCAAGGAGACGTATGTGTTGAAATACACTGAAACCGGCGAGACGAATTTCCGTTTTTCAGATTGCTGTAATCCCATTCCGGGAGATGATGTGCTTGGCTTTATCGATGATGATGGCGAGGTTGTTGTGCATTCGCTCGACTGCCCGCGTGCGAATGCTTTGAAAGCGAGCTTCGGCCCGCGCCTATTGTCGACCCGCTGGGATGTTACCGGAGGCAAGTTCCTGGCTCACATCCGGATTGAGGGGATTGACCGCCATGGGATTCTGCATGAATTAATCTCGCTTATATCGTCGCATCTGGCGCTCGACATCAGGGCGCTCGACATCAGAGCTGAGAAGGAGGTTTTTTTATGCGACCTGTCGGTTATGGTCAGCGATGTTGAATGGGTAAATTCGTTGTGTGCCAAGGTAAAGAAGATTCCCGGGGTTCAGAAAGTGGCGCGGGTGTGATAGAATGCATCTATCGGTCTAATTGGACTAATTAGGCTAATATAGGTCAATGAAGATTTGTTGGATTTGAGGATGATTACCAAGAATAAAAAAGTTTATCTGGGGCTGATGTTCGTTATCGCCACCGTGGTGATGGTTTATTTCATGCCCCGCGACAGCCGGCATAAATTTATCTATGAGGCCAACCGCCCATGGAGCTATTCGCTTCTGACGGCTCCGTTTGACATTACGGTGTATCGTGATTCGGCCACAGTGAAGGCTATGACCGACAGTGTGGAGCGCACTATGGTGCCGATTTACCGCCGGGATGCGGGTGTGGGACAGCGGGTGGTTGCGGCTGTAAACGGTGCCGACAGTATCTCAGCGGGAGTTCGCCGGAGGCTGGCATCGACCATCCGCGACCTTTATGGCCGTGGGATTGTTGACCAAAGCACTGCCACCCTGATTTCGCGCGGGGCATTGCCCGAGGTTAAGTTCAATGAGAATAATGTCAATGTGTCGTATGAAACCGGGTCGTTTGTGTCGCAACGCGATGCCTATGCGCTTATCGACAGTCTGAACCATGACCAGGAGGGTAGACGTGCGATCCAGGCACTGGGGCTGTCGACTCTTCTACAGCCTAACATAGTTGAGGATAAGGAGGCTACAAATCAATATCACGAGGCTTTGATTCAGCCCATAGTTTCCGGAATCGGGGTAATACAGAAAGGGGAGAGGATAATCGCCCAGGGGGATATAGTCACCCCCCAGCTTTATCAGATTCTGCAGAATTACGAAAGCACCCTTGAAAAACAGAGCCACCACGACAGGCGTCGGCAAGGGAACACGCTCACCGGACAGGCATTGTTTGTAATGGTTGTGCTCGGGCTTCTTTATGGGTTCTTGTGGATGTATTATCCGCATAAGTTAGACCGCCCCAAAGAGGTAATGGCGCTGATGATTCTGATTGTGGTGTTTTTTGTGTTCACCGTTGCATTAGACCACACGTTTGCCTCGGGGGAATATATCGCTCCGCTTGCCATATTGCCTATAATGGTGTCGGTGTTTTATGATTCCCGCACGGCGTTTTTCGTTTATGTGCTTGAGATACTTCTCTGTTCGGTTGTGGCATCTTTCCCGTTGGAGTTCGTGTTTATCGAACTGACAGCCGGAACCGCTGTTATATTCTCAATCAAGGAGCTGTCGCGCCGTTCCGAGCTTCTGCGGTCAGCTGCGATAGGTTTCGCCGGATATGTCGTGGCATATATCGGTGTGGAGCTTATGACAGCCGGGTCGCTGGGTGCGCTGTCGTGGAAAATCATAGGCTTTTTCGGGGTGAACGCGGTGTTGATTTCGTTTGCCTATATCCTGATTCTCATCTTTGAGAAATTGTTCGGCATGGTGTCGGTTGTGACACTTGTCGAGCTGTCAGACATCAACAATGCCATGCTCAGGGAGCTGTCGCAGGAGTGTCCGGGCACGTTCCAGCATTCTATGGCTGTGAGCAATCTTGCCACCGAGGCCGCCCACCGCATAGGAGCCAATGTTCAGCTTGTCAGAGCCGGGGCGCTATATCACGACATAGGCAAGATCGACAATCCGGCATTCTTTACCGAGAACCAATATGGGGTGAACCCTCACGATGCCTTGACCCCGCTGCAGAGTGCGGGCATCATTACCCGCCATATCGCCGACGGATTGAAACGGGCCGAAAAAGGGAAGCTGCCGGGAGTTATACGCGACCTGATAGTGCAGCATCATGGCCGCGGCAAGGCGAAATATTTCTATAACACATATTGCCGGATGCATCCCGATGAAGATGTAGATCCGGAACCGTTTACCTATCCCGGGCCTAACCCTCAGACCAAAGAAGCATCGTTGCTGATGATGGCCGATACGGTGGAGGCGGCTTCGCGTAGCCTTACCGATTATTCGCAGGACGCGATCAAAGGGCTTGTTGACAGGCTGATAGATGCCCAAGTGACTGACGGGCTTCACAATGACTCTCCGTTGTCGTTCAGGGATATCAAGGAAATCAAGGAGTGTTTCAGCCAGCGTCTGCGAAGCATGTATCATGCCCGTGTGTCGTATCCGGCGGATGTGGATAAAAACAAGTCTGACGAGGATGGCAAGGATAACCGGTGAATACAGGAGTTTTCTTGAGTCGGAACTGCCCCGATATGCGTGTGCGTTGGCAGATACCCTTGAGGATACCGAACCGTCGGTTGCGGTGAGGGTCAACCCGTTGAAAGGTGGGGAGGAATGCGGCGTGGTTTCTGCAGGGGAAAGTGTGCCATGGTGTGGCGAGGGGTTTTATCTGCCCGTCCGTCCGGAGTTTATTTTCGATCCGGCAATGCATCAGGGTCGTTATTATGTGCAGGATGCGTCGTCGATGTTTGTGGGGCATGTGGTTACGCAATTATCCGCCATTCTTATGCGGGAACGGCCGGCGCGACCGTTGCGCTATCTCGATGCCTGTGCCGCTCCGGGGGGTAAGACTTCGGCGGCAATTGGAGCATTGCCGGTGGGCTCTCTCGTGGTGGCTAACGAATATGATTTCCGCAGAGCGGAAATCCTGAAGGAGAATGTGGTTAAATGGGGGTATCCCGATGTTGTTGTCAGCCGGGGCGATACTTCGCGTTTCCGCAGCCTGCCAGTTTTCTTCGATGTGGTGGCAGCCGATGTGCCATGTTCGGGTGAAGGGATGATGCGCAAAGATGACACGGCTTGTCGCCAATGGAGCCGTGGGCTTGTCGAGGAGTGTGCCATGAGGCAGAAAGAGATAGTGGCGAACCTGTGGCGAACTCTGCGCCCGGGTGGCTTCATGATTTATTCGACATGCACGTTCAACCGCCGTGAGAATGAGGATGTGATGGAATGGTTGGTTGGTGACCTTGGCGCTGAAAAAGTGGCGGTTGATTTTGCCTCTGACTGGGGAGTGGTGGATACCGGCCTCATGTTGCGTTTTCTACCGTCGGAACTAAGGGGTGAAGGATTGGCGATAGGGGTGGTCAGAAAGCCGTTAGAAGGCTTTATTGAGGGCGATTCCGCGGGTGAGGAGCCGCGAAGTTGGAAAAGGGTGCCGCTTAAAAGCAATCTGAGGCGGGATGGGAAAGAAAAGAGCGGAGGCCGAGGTGGAGGTTTTGATGCGGCTTCGCTACGAAAAATCTGCGGTGATTGGATCAACAGTCATGTAGACTTTGAGTTTGTGATGAATGGAGATGAAGCTGTGGCTGTGCATAACTGTCATTCTGAAGAATTGAGGATTTTACAGAGTGCCCTTGATGTGATTTATCCGGGAGTTGCAGTGGGGGCTGTTAAAGGGAGGGAGATTGTGCCGTCGCATGCATTGGCTATGTCGGTATTGCTCAACCGCAAGGCATTTCCATGTGTAGAGGTGGATTATGAGGCTGCGTTGGCCTATCTGAGGCGTGAGGCGATGCAAGGTGTCGAGGCTCCTAAGGGTTTTGTGCTGCTTTGCTACGATGGTTTCCCGTTAGGATTCGTGAACCATCTCGGAAACCGGTCGAACAATCTTTATCCTGCCTCTTGGCGTATATTAAGGCGTTAATATGATGTGTGGTGGATCGGCGGGGCATATTCGGTGATTATGCGGCTATAATGCATCGGCGTTTAGTCATGTGCTGCATAACATTGCAAATTTATTTGGATATGAGCGTTTAATACATTAAATTTGCAAATAGAGATATGTGGATTTTAGCAATAATGGATTTTAGATATACATGTCATTTCCCGGTATCTTTATTGTAATTCGGAGAGCTGCAGGGAATTGGCATATTGATTAGACCCTTTATTACCAGTTCAATAATCCCGAAGGAGGGCATGCCGTGAGGCGCAGCCCTCCTTCTTTTGTCACTATAGAGCCGGTGGGAGTCAGATGTCGAAACGCACGGGGAGGGGGGTATGCCTGCCGGTGAAGCGGCCGTTTACGTAGGCCGGTTGACCGTTGACCCATGTTTGCTCGACACGGAAGTTAAGATGCATACCTTCATAAGGGCTCCAGCCGCAGGTGCTTATGACATCGTCGCGTTTGATGGTGTAGTCGGCGTCGGGGTCTATTACCACGCAGTCGGCCATGTAGCGCTCGCGTATTATACCTCGGCGTGAGATGCTGTAGAGTTTGGCAGGTGCGGTGCACATGCGTTCCACAATCTCCTCGATTGTGAAATAGCCTTTGCGGGCGAGCTGCATCATGACAGGAAGGGCAAACTGCACCGACGGCATTCCCGATGCTGCCGTCAAAGCGTTGCCGCCAAGTTTCTGCGACAACAGATGCGGGGCGTGGTCGGTTGCTATAACGTCGATTCGGCCGTCTGCCACGGCATGTAGGAGTGCCCGCCGGTCATCAGCTGTTTTTATTGCCGGGTTGCATTTTGTGAGGCCACCTGTGGTTTCAACCGATTCGTCGGTGAAGCAGAGGTAGTGCGGACAGGTTTCGGCTGTTATGTGTTTTCGCTCGATAGGGCCGGGACTGAACATGTCGAGTTCGTCGGATGTTGTGATGTGCATCACATGCAGTCGCGCCCCGGTTGAGCTGGCGAGTTCAACCGCCTTGGCGGTTGCCTCATAACAGGCCTGTCGCGATCTCAGGACACTGTGCAGCTTCAGCGGTATCCCTTCGGGATATTCGTTTTGCAACCTGGTGCGGTTTTCGGCTATTACGCTTTCGCTTTCTGCGTGACAGGCTATCACGTGGGGGAAACAGGTGAATAGTTTGCGAATCTGGTCGTCGTCGTCGAGCAGCATTCCCCCTGTTGATGACCCCATGAATAGTTTCACCCCGGGAATGCGGGTGTAGTCAGCTTGTAGGATTTCGTCGATGTTTGTGCGTGTCGCCCCGAGGAAGAATGCATAGTTTGCCATTGACACTTCTGCGGCGCGGGCCATTTTATTCTCCCAGGCTTCTATGGTTGTTGTCTGTGGGGAGGTGTTGGGCATGTCGAAAAACGAGGTCACTCCTCCTGCTATTGCAGCGCGGCTTTCGGTGGCTATGTCGCCTTTTTCTGTCATGCCGGGATCACGGAAATGCACATGCTCGTCGATTACCCCCGGGAGAATCATCTTGCCCTGGCAATCGACCACTTCGTAGTTATCCCGGTCTATATCCTTGATTGCAGTGCGCCCCGGACTGATGCGCACAAAAAGCCCCTTGTCAACGACCACACTTCCAACGAAGCGAAATCCGTTGCTGAAAATCAGTCCGTTATTTAGAATTTTTGGTTTCATTGCCGGGTGTGGTTTATTTAGGGTTCTTTCCGGACTTTCCCGAAGGATATTTCCTCCACCAAGAACCGGTTTTTAACCGTATTACCCCGAAAAGGGCTTCCCCGAAAATGCCCGACGACATTTTGCTTGTGCCGAGCACGCGGTTCACGAACACTATGGGCACTTCAGTTAGGCGGAATCCGCATTTGAGCGCCGTAAACTTCATTTCTATCTGGAAGGCATATCCTTTGAACCGGATTTTGTCGAGTTCCATTGTGCGCAACACTTCACTGCGGTAACATGCGAAACCGGCGGTTGTGTCTGCCACGTTCATTCCGGTTATGAACCTGACATATTTCGAGGCGAAATAGGACATAAGCACGCGCCCCATCGGCCAGTTGACCACGTTTACCCCGGTCACATATCTTGAACCTATTGCCACGTCTGAGCCGTTTTCGGCGCATTCGCGGTAGAGGGCCGGCAGATCGTCGGGATTGTGGGAGAAATCGGCGTCCATCTCAAAGATGTAATCGTAGTGATGGCCGAGCCCCCATTTGAATCCGGCTATATAGGCGGTTCCGAGGCCGAGTTTGCCGCTCCGCTCGATGAGGTGGACCCGCCCGGGATGTTCCTCCATCTTTTGTTTTACGATAGCGGCTGTTCCGTCGGGGGAGTTGTCGTCTATTACAAGAACATCGAAGGCATGAGGCTGGCCTAACACCGCCTCTATGATGTTTGCGGCGTTTTCCTTCTCGTTATACATCGGGATGATTACCAGCGAATCCCTTTGTGTTGTAAGGCTCTCGTTTATGCTCTGTGTCTTGCGCATTGTAGGTTGTAGCAAAGTTACAAACAAGTTTCAAGTTATCAAAACATTTTACCATATTATTTTAGACGATTTTCAAGCCGGAATTTTCGTATCTTTGGCTCAGCCTTAGGTGCTCACGCTCGGCAAAGCGCAAATAAATTTGGCTTTGCTCTCGGCTTATTCGTATCTTTGTAACCACGGTGAATCGGGCGCGGCATCCTTGATGATGGCCGGGGTGCCGGAACAGTTTCCCGCCGGTTTGTTGTTATTATTGAAAAACGGAATTTAATGAAAGATTTAGTCATAAGTAAGGAGACGACCGAGCGCACTGTGCTTGTCGGGCTTATCACCCAGCGCCAGAGTGAGGCTAAGGTCAAGGAATATCTCGATGAGCTGGAGTTCCTGGCCGACACTGCCGGGGCCACGGTTGTAAAGAGGTTTACGCAGAAGGTTGAGAATCCCAATCCTCGCACATTCGTGGGGCAGGGGAAGCTTGCCGAAATCAAGGAGTTTGTCGAGAAAAACGACATAGGGATGGTGATTTTCGACGATGACCTGTCGACCAAGCAGATTGCCAATATCGAGAAGGAGCTCCAGGTTAAGATTCTCGACCGCTCGAGCCTGATTCTGGATATTTTTGCCAAGAGGGCGCAGACGGCTACGGCCAAAACGCAGGTCGAGCTGGCGCAATACCAGTATCTGTTGCCACGTCTTACCCGCATGTGGACCCACCTTGAGCGCCAGCGTGGCGGTATCGGTATGCGTGGCCCGGGTGAGACCCAGATTGAGACGGACCGGCGTATTATCCTGCGCAGGATTTCGCTCCTGAAGCAGGAACTTGCCGATATTGACCGTCAGAAGACCCTGCAGCGCAAAAACCGGGGAAAGCTGACCAGAGTGGCGCTCGTGGGATATACGAATGTCGGCAAATCCACCTTGATGAACCTGTTGAGCAAGAGCGACGTGTTTGCTGAAAACAAGCTGTTCGCCACTCTCGACACTACGGTGCGGAAGGTAATCATTGACAATCTGCCGTTTCTGCTGACCGATACCGTAGGTTTTATCAGGAAGTTGCCCACCCATCTTGTTGAGTCGTTTAAATCGACCCTCGACGAGGTGCGTGATGCCGACTTGCTGGTGCATGTGGTTGATATAAGCCATCCGCAGTTTGAGGAGCAGATTGAGGTTGTTAACCGCACTCTGTCGGAGGTGTGCGGGTCGGCCGATAAACCGATGATTGTGGTATTCAATAAAATCGATGCCTATAACCATGTGCCGAAGGATGAAGATGACCTCACCCCCCGCACCCGTGAAAACATACCGCTGGAGGAACTGAAAGCTACATGGATGAACCGCCTTTCGCCGGGCAACTGTGTGTTCGTATCGGCTAAAAACGGCACGAATATCGACGAGCTGAAAGCTAAGGTTTATGAAAAGGCCAAGGAAATCCATGTGGCGCGTTTCCCTTATAACGATTTCTTGTTTCAGAAATATGATGAGGAACTGAATGATGAATGACATAGACACGAGATTCCAGGCAATGGAGGAGGCTAAAATGTCGTGGCGCCGGTTGATTTGCGATAAACGCTTCGGATTGGAGGATTATCACGACAACCGTGGCGGCACCCGTTCTGACTTCCAGCGAGATTTCGACCGGCTGGTGTTTTCGTCTCCTTTCAGGCGTCTTCAGAACAAGACGCAGGTGTTTCCGTTGCCGGGCAGTGTGTTTGTTCATAACCGGTTGACACATAGCATGGAGGTCGCCTCTGTGGGGCGTTCCATGGCAAATGAGGTGGCGAATGCCTTAAGAAGGAGATATGAAGGTCTGCCCGATGCGGCCGCCCTTGATTCGATAGGAGAGATTGTTGCGGCCGCGTGTCTGGCCCATGATCTTGGCAACCCTCCATTCGGGCATTCCGGGGAAAAGGCCATATCGACGTTTTTCTCCGAGGGGGCAGGAGCGGATTTGCATGAGGAGCTGTCGGCTGAGCAATGGGCCGACCTGATTCATTTCGAGGGTAATGCGAATGCGTTCAGATTGCTGACCCACCAGTTCAACGGGCGTCGAAAAGGCGGTTTTGCCATGACGTATTCAATGCTTGCATCGATTGTCAAATACCCGTTTTCATCAACTTTGGCCGGTGACCGCAACAAATTCGGTTTTTTCACATCCGAGAAAGAGGCATTCCGACGCATAGCCGGGGAGCTTGGGCTGATTGTCACATCCGACTGCCGGGGAGCTTTGAGCTATGCGCGTCATCCGTTGGTCTATATAGTTGAGGCTGCCGATGATATATGTTATGAGGTTATGGATATCGAGGATGCCCATAAGCTGAAAATACTTTCGACACAGGAGGTGAAGTCGTTGCTGTTGAATTTCTTCGACGATAGCCGACGGGGGCGTTGCGAGGAGGTGATGGGTCATATTTCCGACCCTAACGAACAGATTGCTTATCTGCGGTCGGGGGTAATCGGGGTGCTGGTGAGCCGGTGTGCCGAGGCTTTTGTTGATCATGAGGAAGAAATTCTCCGTGGGCGCTTCCATGGCACCCTGCTTGCCTGTGTGCCGGGCCGAGAAAAAATGGCCTATGAATGCTGCAACGCCATCTCGTGGGATAAAATCTACCGTGCATCCGATGTTGTCAATATCGAGCTGGCCGGTAACCGGATTATAACATTTCTGCTTGAAAAGTTCATACATGCGGTCAGGCATCCGAAGTTGAACTATTCAAAGTTGCTGTTGTCGCAGGTGCCACAGCAATATGATGTCCATGCGCCCGACCTGTTCGGGAAGGTGCAGGCGGTGCTCGACCATGTGTCGGGAATGACCGATGTCTACGCTCTCGACCTGTTCCGCAAACTCAACGGTTTGAGTCTGCCGGCTGTTTGATTTTAACTTACGTAACTTATGAAGAAACTGATACAGATAATATTCTGCTTTTTGATATCGCTGCCTGCGATGATTGCCGTGCCTGTGGATGGTGTGGAGAATGTGCATCTTAAAGACCGCACGCGGTTTGTGACAGATGGCGCAGGTGTGATGTCGGCGCAGGGGTTGCGCCGGGCAGATTTGATGCTTGCCGATATATGGGAACAGTCGTCGGCCGAGCCGGTGGTGGTGATTGTAGATAATCTCAACGGAGAGGGGGCTGATGATTATGCAACCCGTTTGTTTACGGAGTGGGGGATAGGGAAAAAAGATAAGGATAACGGTGTGCTTGTGCTGATATCGGTAGGTGACCGCAGGGCTGTGATCCGCACCGGTTATGGAGCCGAAGGGGTTTTGCCTGACGCCATCGCATCGGGGATTATCCGCAATGATATGGCTCCCCGTTTCCGCCAGGGGGATTATGAGGGCGGTGTGATTGCCGCCATCAATACTCTCAGCAAGGTTATGACCGACCCTGCGGCCCGCGATGAGCTTATGTCGCGTTATGCCAACGATGCCGGGGCCAAAGGTGACGACACTGATTTTTTCAAGGCGTATCTTGGTTTCAGCCTTTTCATCGGTGTGTTGATGCTTGTTGTGGTTTTGTGGCTATACCTGTCGTCGCGCCGCCAGCCAACAGCAACGGCTTATGCGCGGTTGCAGTCGATTAAACTGCCATGCCTGGCGGCCACGTTCATGGCACTCGGCATACCGTTGGCGGCTTATCTGTTACTGGTGTTGCTGATGCGCCATGTCAGACTTCATAAGCGCTTGTGCCCACATTGTTCAACGCGCATGGCACGTGTGGATGAGGATAACGACAATAATTACCTTACCCAGGCCCAGGATGCCGAAGAGCGTCTTGATTCGGTGGATTATGACGTGTGGCTCTGCCCCAAATGCGGCGAAACAGATATAATTCCCTATGTCAACCCATCAAAGAACTATACAGTGTGCTCCCGGTGTGGCGCACGGGCATGCACGTTGGTAAACCGCCGCACAATGGTTGCCCCTACCACCCGCCATGAAGGCCAAGGCGTTGAGGAATATATGTGTCTAAATTGCCGGTGCCGCACCCAGAAACCTTTCACGATTGCTAAGGTTGTTCAGCCTCCGGTGGTCATAATGCCCGGAGGGGGGCGCGGTTTCGGCGGTGGCGGAGGCTTTTCTGGCGGTTCATTCGGTGGCGGTATGACCGGCGGCGGCGGCGCCTCAGGCGGCTGGTAATAGACCCGACTTGGGGCGTTTGCCGGATTTCAGGGATAGCGGTAAACAATAGGAATGTGGAGGGCGTTTAATGGGAAAGAAGCCTAAAGGCATGGAGGCGGGATTGAAATCTCACGGGAATGCTCCGGATGATGCACCCGGCCCGCGAAGGGCATCGCCACCCGGATGAGTTCTGTCAGCGGCATTGGAAGCGAGGCCGGTCTCCATTACGATGGGTTTTATCTGGGTGCCGGCAATTATCCGGTATCTGTTATCAGGTATGTTTTGTTCTGCCGCATTGCTCTTGCCTTGCGGCGATACAAAAAAACGGCGGCATCCGCTTGATTGCAGATGCCGCCGTTTTGTTTTTTCAGCTTTCCGGCAGATGGCCGGAGGTTTTCAGTCAGAGGTCTTTAATCATGCTTCGGCAGTGGGCTGCACGTTGATGAAACGACGCCCTTCTTTGCCGGTTGAGAACACTACCACTCCGTCGACGAGGGCGTAGATAGTGTGGTCTTTCCCCATGCCTACGTTGAGGCCGGGATGATGCACAGTGCCGCGCTGACGTTTGATGATGTTACCTGCTTTGGCGTGCTGACCGCCAAAAATCTTCACTCCGAGTCGTTTGCTTTCCGACTCGCGGCCGTTCTTAGAACTACCAACACCTTTTTTATGTGCCATTTTTCTTAAGAGGATTTTTAGGGGTTAGGCAATCACGTCTTTAATCACAATCTGGCTGAACATCTGGCGATGGCCGTTTTTGCGGCGGTAGCCTTTGCGGCGTTTCTTTTTGAATACAATCACCTTGTCGCCTTTCACGAGGGGACGTTTAACCTCGCAAACAACTTTTGCCCCTTCAACGGTGGGCGCGCCTACTTTTACGGCACCGTCGGCGTCAACGAGGAGAACGCGGTCGAATTCAACGGTCTCGCCCTCTTTTTTCTCGTCGCCGAGATAGTGGACATACAAAAACTTGCCTGCTTCGGCTTTGAACTGCTGTCCCTGGATTTCTACAATTGCGTACATTGTAAATTTGTGGAAATTAATTGATTATGCCGACGGGCGGGCGATGCGGCCACTTGTTCGGAAGCCCGTTACGGCTAAAAAGCCCACAAAGTTACTGATTTATTTTGGATTACGCAAGTTGAAATAAAATGCGTTTTGAGGCCGTTATCAGAATATGAGTGAGTTTAACTTGAATATACTTGGGTGCGGGTCGGCGACGCCGTCGCTTCGGCATCTTCCTGCCTGCCAGGTTGTTGATTACCGGGGACAGCTGATGATGGTTGACTGCGGCGAGGGGGCGCAGCTTTCGATGCGCCGCCTGGGGCTGAAGTTCAGTCGGCTGGGGCATATTTTCATTTCACATCTGCATGGCGACCATTGCCTGGGGCTGCCTGGGTTACTGTCGACGTTGGCTCTTCATCAGAAGGGTGGCTCACTGACGGTTCACACTTTTGCCGATGGGGTCGAGATGTTCAGCCGTATGATGGATTTTTTCTGCCGTGAGCGTACGTTTGAATTGAAGTTCAATGTGATTGACCCGACGAAGAGGGGGGTGGTGCTTGATTTGCCGTCGCTGACGGTCGAGAGTTTCCCGCTTCGCCATAGGGTGCCTTGTGTGGGCTATCTTTTCCGCGAGAAGCCTAAGCAGAGGCATCTGGTGGGCGATTTGGTGAGATTCTATAATATCCCTGTGTCGCAGCTGAAGGCTATAAAGGATGGTGCGGATTTTGTGACTCCGGATGGTGTTGTGGTGCCGAATGACCGGCTGACGACTCCTGCCGACCTGTCGGCATCATATGCCTATTGCTCTGACACGGTTTATTCTCCGCAGCTGGCAGAGGTTGTCAGAGGTGTTGATCTGCTCTACCATGAGGCGACCTATGCCGACGACAGCGCCCATAAGGCGCGCGCTCGTTTCCACAGCACTGCTTCTGAGGCTGCGCGGATTGCGCGCGATGCCGGCGTGGGCGCTCTTGTGCTTGGACATTTCTCAAATGCTTATAACAGTGAGGCCAGGCATCTGGAGGAGGCCCGCGCCATTTTCCCCGACACCATCGCTGCCAGGGAGGGGTTAGTGATAGAAGTGAGAAGTAAGAAATAAGAAGCAAGAAGTTGTGGCGATTAGGAATACCAGACATGTCTGACGAGTCGGACTTGTCTGGCCTTGTTGCCTAATCAACTGCTTACGACTTCTTGCTTCTTATTTCTTACTTCTCACGACTTCAATGCCTCATGCCGGGAGGGGGGCCACCTGGGCCGCGGCGGTGGTCGTTGCGGCCGGAAGGTTCGTTGCCTTTGCCGAAGGTGTTGAACTTATAGGTGAAGGTCAGCATGAAATAGCGGGTCAGAGAGTTATATTCTATGTCGTCGATGTAGTTGGCGGTTACAGATCGGCGGATGCTGGATTTCTGCTGGAGCAGGTCATAGACTTTCAGCATCACTGTTGCAGATCGGTTGCGCAGGAACTGATAGGCTATGGAGGCGTTCCACAACCATTGGTTCACGTTGTAGCCTTCGGCATATCCCGACGAGGCGGTGAAGTTGAGGTCGGTGGCGAGAACGAGGCCGAATGGCGCATACCATGAGCCGTTGAACATGCCGCCGTAGTTATGGATGGTGGTGTTGCCGATATTCTCCAGGGAGTTGAACGTGGTCTGCATACGCCAGGTGGGTCGTAGCTCGAGTTCGAGGCTTTGCGGGCGGAATGCAATCGATGGTGACTCGGCAATCATGAATGTTGCGGAGCGGTTGCGCAGTCCGTTGTTATAGCCCACCTGCTGGTTGTAGTTTACGAAGATGTTGTTGTTGAACGACCATGTTTTATTTTTGCCGAATGGCTGGGAGAACATGTTCATCACTCGTGCGTTCCACACTCCGTTTACGTTTTCATAGGTTGTGAAACGTCCGCCAGTCTGGCTGTCGAATGTTGTGCGCGACACGATGGCGTTCTGGCTTATAGACGCATCGGCCATTGTCATTATCGACCTCTGGCTTTCGGGCGAGAATTTCTGGAAGCGTAGGCGTATGTTGTGGCTGAAGGAGGGTTTCAGCTCGGGATTACCTTGAACCACGTTTAGTGGGTTGGTGTAGTCGGCCACCGGCTGCAACTGGTTCATCGAGGGTTGTGAGGAGCGCCCCATGTAGTGGAGGTTTACAGAGCTTTGTTTGTCGAGGCGGTAGCGCATGCGCAGGAATGGGGCGAAGTTCCATACCCACCGTTCAGGAATGCTTTTGGCGTCGTTGATCAGGTCGATGCTTTTGCTCATCGACGGCACCAGCGAGACGCCTGCGTCGATGTTGTATTTCGCGTGTACTTTCTTATAGCCTACGCGTAGATCCTGGCTCATGAAATCGTTGCGGAAGCGGTTTGAGAGGTCTTCCTGGAACTCCCATGGCAGATATGTGAAGGAACCGGGGTCTGGGTAGCCTGGATTTAGCATCGACTGGTTGAAATCGGGGTTGCGGCGGTCAACGAGTTTGTCGGCGTTGTTCCAACGGTATTGCATACGGTAGCTCATTGTGAGGAAATGGCCGTTTTTGACGTCGCCGAGAGGTTCTGTCCAGCTCAGCCGTCCGGCCACGGTGTTCGACCAGGTGTGGTTTGAGGTATATTGCTGGTAGGTCTCTATGTTGTTGTCCTGGTCTTCTTCGATGGCTTCAACGGCATCCTGTGGCGTGTCGGTGTCGTTTTCGAGTTTGTGGAAGAAGGTGTAGGCCATTGAGTTTTCGTATTCCCTGACGTTTGAGAATCTGTAGTTGAGCATTACGGAGAATGAGCGCCCTCTGTGGGATGCGAAATTGTGGTTGTAGATTAACCGGCCACCGGCTTCGTAGGATTTACCGTGGGAGTCGGCGGTGTTTATGCTGTTGTTGACAGGGTCGTCGAATATGTTCGTTCCGTCGACAAGGCGCGCGCCGAAGAGGTTGTCGGTGCTTAGCGATGTGGATTTGTTTTGGTTGAATGAGAAGTTGGGGCGGAAATCGAGGGTATTGAATGAGTCGGGTTTCCATTCCACGCGGAAGTCGGCACGGACATTGTGGCCGCGGTCTCGTGCGTCGGAAGTCGATTTCTCAAATGTGGGGTCGTTGGCGAAGAGATATTGGCGTTCCTGGCGTTTGCGTGTGTTGCGGTCGGTGTGGGAATACAGCACATCGCCCCCTACGCGCAGCTTTTCAGAATTGCCGATGCTGAAGTTCATGCCGAAAGTCTGCGAGTTGTTGATGCCTTGGTCGCCCCCGAAGCGGCGGAAGCGGTTTCCGTTTCCGTCGGTGAAGCCGAGGTCGTTGGTGTTGTTGGCCGAGCCGAGGAATGTGATCTGGTTCTCGTTCCAGAACCGGTTGACGTTGAATGTGGCCTGGTAGCGGTCGTCGGTGCCGTAACCGGCTTCAACGGTGCCGAACCATCCGTTTTTCATTCCTTTCTTTACGGTTAGGTTGATGACTGTCTCGTCTTCACCGTCGTCAACTCCTGTCAGGCGCGACAGGTCGCTTTTGCGGTCGACAACCTGTAGTTTATCGACCATGTTGACCGGCAGGTTTTTCGATGCCACTTTGGGGTCGTCGCTGAAAAACTCTTTGCCGTCGATTAATATCTTTGTGATTTCTTTGCCGTTGGCGGTTATTTTGCCTTCGGAGTCGACTTCCACACCCGGGAGACGTTTCAGGAGGTCTTCCACTACGGCGTTAGGCGGGGTCTTGTAGGTGTCGGCATTGAATTCAACGGTGTCTTGCATCACCTTGATGGGGGTTTTGACACCCACCACAGTGGCTTCTTGCAGCATAATCGATGATTCGCTGATCCGGAGCGTGTCGAGGTTTACGTTGGAACTTGACACGCGGAATGGATGGTGGAGCTTGTTGTAGCCGATATATGATGCTTCGACTATATATCGGCCTTTATCGACCCCCTTTATGTTGAACTTGCCGTTGATGTCGGCTATGGCTCCTTTTACAAAAGCGCTGTCGCGAGCCTGGAGCAGCCTGACTGTGGCGTCGGGCAGAGGTTCGCCTGAGTTGTCGGTCACGGTGCCGGTGATGTTGTAGGCCCATGCCGCTGCGGCAGAGGCAACGGCTGCGCCCGCCAGCATGTGGCGAAGTGAGAATGTCATTTTCAGTTGTCGGTTATGTTGTTATTGGAAACCTGTTTCAATCCCTCTCAGTCCATCCCATGATTCCTTACCCCCCGGAAAAATTGACACAAAGTTAATGCATAAGTAAAAAACGGATGGTGTGATTTTGTGTTTGTTAACAGAATAAGTCGGAAGCCGGAAGTGATAGCGGGGTGGGCCGGTCTGACAAGTCTGACGAGTCGGACTGGTCGTACGTGTCTGGCCTTATTGCCAAACCAACTGCTTACGACTTGCGGCTTCTTTTGTGTTAACTATATTTAACATGGGGGGGGGTAATTTTTCACAATTAAGCCATTGGAATGTTAATGAGAGTAAATAACTTTGCGGGTGATTCGATCTGAAATCTGTGTAGAGAAGAAAAAGACTGCCTTAAAAGCCACGAAAACAAGAGGATGCCATGAGTGCAAAAGATTCTTACATCATCGCTTAATCCAATGGTTTTAGTGAATTTGCAGGATTGCCCGTAAGCAGCGGCTTGAGGTTGCAGTCCGGTGTCATCAACCTGTGTCGCAGCGGCGGCATTGCGGTTAGCGGTCGCCTTAGAGAAATTTTCATGAAAAATCATTAATATCAAATTAATCTTAAATGAAACATTATCAAACAGGAATCGCCAGGAAATTTTTATTTCTTATGGTGGGACTGCTGTGCGCTATCGGCGCCAACGCGCAGTCAATCACCGTGCGCGGCACCGTTGTCGACCCATCGGGTGAGCCGCTTATCGGTGCGAGTATCCTTGCAGAGGGCACAAGTGTCGGTACGGCTACCGACATCGACGGCAACTATGCCATCAATGTAAATCCCGACGCAACACTCGTGTTTTCGTATGTCGGTTATGACCCGCAGAGCGTGGCAGTGAAGGGTCGTACGACAATCGATGTTACCATGAAAGAAAACTCGGTGATGCTCAACGAGGTTGTGGCAATCGGTTACGGTGTTGTCAAGAAGTCAGACGCAACCGGCTCGGTTGCAGTGGTGAAGCCCGATGAAATCGAGGCCGGTCTGGCAACATCTGTCCAGGATATGCTTGTGGGCCAGACCCCTGGCGTGGTTGTCACCACTGCCGGAGGTCCTGAAGGTGGCGCCAGCATCCGCGTGCGTGGCGGCTCGTCGCTCAACGCTTCCAACGACCCGCTGATTGTGCTCGACGGCGTGCCTCTGGATAACGGCGGTGTGCAGGGGATGGGTAACCCCCTTGCAATGATTTCGCCCGAGAACATCGAGAGCATGACGATATTGAAAGATGCTTCTGCAACGGCCATCTACGGTGCGCGTGCGTCAAACGGCGTTATCATCGTGACCACAAAGAGGGGCAAATCGGGGAAACCGCAGATAAATTTCTCTGCCAACATGTATATCAACCATGCCCATAAGCGTTGGGATGTGCTGTCGGCTGATGAGTTCCGCAACCTGATAGTTGAGCGTTTCGGAGAAAACTCCGATGCCGCTAATGCACTGGGTGATACATCCACCGACTGGCAGGATGAAGTGCTCCGCACAACGGTCAGCTCTGATTACAGCCTTTCGATAGGTGGCACGGCCGGCGTTCTACCCTACCATGCCAATATCAGCTATACCAATTCAAACGGTATCATCAAGACCTCAAAGATGGATCGCCTGACTCTCGGTTTCAATCTTTCACCGAAATTCTTCCAGGATCATCTGAGTGTCAATGCCAATGTGAAAGGTTTCTATGTGCGCAACCAGTTCGGCGACGCAGGTGCCCTTTCGAGTGCGATCAGCTATGATCCTACCCACCCGGTGAGGTCAGACCTTCCTATTGTTGGCGGCACTTCCGGTCAGAAGTATATGTTTAACGGCTTCTATGAATTTGCTAACGTCAATTCAGAAGGTGTTGTTCAGCTCTACGACAATGCCTCGCTCAATCCGGTTGGTATGCTTGAGAACAAAGACAACTATGCCAACGTCTACCGCAGCAACGGTAACCTGCAGCTTGATTATTCGATGCATTTCCTTCCGGAACTCCACGCTAACCTTAACCTTGGTTACGATGTGAGCAAAACCAACGAGACCAATGCCACGGCGGCCAACTCGGCAGAAGCATGGAAGAACCATGAGCATTACGGTGGCGGTTACAAGACCGACACATACCAGTTCAAGAGCAACACCATGCTCGAGTTCTATCTCAACTATAAGAAGGAATTTGATGCTGCCAGCCAGATGGTAGACGTTGTTGGCGGTTACACCTGGCAGCGCACTTATAATGAAGGCCATTATTCGGGTGCCAATGGCAACGCAGGCGTGCGTACCTCTCCCGGACTGAACTATCCGACCCTTGTCGACGGCAAATATTACATGGATCAGAACGATGCCACCGTTGACCTCGTTGGGAAACCTTTCCAGGCCGACGGCATCTCTTCCGACGGCAATTACCATTGGAAAGACCATCTGCAGCTGCTGTCGTTCTACGGCCGTGTGAACTATGGTCTTCTCGACCGCTACCTGCTGACATTCACCGTGCGTGGTGATGCCACTTCTCGTTTCTCGAAAAACAACCGCTGGGGTGTGTTCCCCGCCGCTGCTCTGGCATGGAAGCTCAACAACGAGGCGTTTCTTGAGAGCGCCTCAGGCTGGCTGAGTGATTTGAAACTGCGTCTGAGCTGGGGCCAGACCGGTCAGCAGGAGGTTGGCAGCTCAATCAACTACATGCCGATGTATGCCATCGCGTCTCCGTCGGTGTCATATCCCAATGGCCTCGGCGGATGGTATCTGCCTGTTTATGCCCGTGGCTACAATCCTGATCTGACATGGGAGACCACCACCACCTACAATGCCGCCCTTGATTTCGGTTTCCTCAACAACCGCATCACCGGTAACATAGAATACTACCACCGCAAGACCACCGACCTGTTGGCTTTCGTGGCTGTGCCTGCCGGTTCTTCCACCACCAATATGCTCAACCGCAACATCGGTTCTCTTGAAAACTACGGCGTTGAGTTCAACATCCAGGCACGTCCGGTTGTGACGAAAGATTTCACATGGACACTCAACTACAATGTGGGTTGGAACCACAATGAAATCACCGAAATCACCGGTAACTCGGTGTTCAAGGTGGGCGGCATCTCAGGCGGTAACGGTAACACCGTGCAGATCCATGCCGTAGGGCATCCGGCCAACTCGTTCTACCTGTTCCAGCAGGTTTATGATGAGAACGGCGCTCCGCTCGAAGGTGTCTATGTTGACCAGAACGGCGACGGCCAGATTGACGAGGCCGACAAAATCATCAACAAGTCGCCGGATCCGAAAGTGACCATGACCTTCGGCTCGCAGTTCCGCTGGAAGAGCTGGGATCTCGGTTTCAATATCCGTGCTTCAATCGGCAACTATGTCTACAACAACGTGCTCTCGACCAAAGCCGTATATAATGACCTGTTTGCCTACGGCCTTAACAACCTGGTTAAAAACGACCATTATTTCGAGCAGCCGCGCTATATGAGCGACTATTATCTTCGCAATGCATCGTTTGTGCGCTGCGACAATATCACCCTCGGCTACACCTGGGATAATCTGATTAACGACCACCTGCGTCTGCGTCTGTTCGGCGCTGTGCAGAACCCCTTCGTGATTACGAAATATAAAGGGGTCGATCCCGAAGTGTTCGGCGGTATTGACAACAGCGTATATCCCCGTGCAACGGTCTACTCACTGGGCCTTGTCGCCACATTCTAATCTTTTCACAATTTAAAAACGAAATTCACAATGAATATAAAGAAGTTTTTGATGCTTGGCGGCGTGGCTCTGAGCCTCGGGACCACCTCTTGTGTGGGTGACCTCGACCTCAATCCTATCGACCCCAACCTCGAATCACCTGAAAGCCCTACCATCCTGATCAACGAGGCAATGCAGTGCTATCAGGTAATGGCAACCTCAGGCCAGGAAGGCCCCGGTTCATCAATCATCTCGGGTCTTGACAACGGTCGCGGCCAATATACCCGCGCGCTGTTTATGATGAACGTTTTCCCGACGGATGAGTGCATCTGGATATGGAAAGACGACGGTATCTATGACTTGGTTACCAACACATTCGATGCCTCAAACGGTAACATCTACGGCACATATTCCCGACTGTATGCCCATATCGCCGTGTGCAACCAGTTCCTCGCCGATGCCGAGGGGAATAACGACGCTGAAATCGTGCGTCTGCGCGATGAGGTGCGTGCGCTGCGCGCCATGAGCTACTACTGGATGTGCGACATCTTCGGTAAGGCTTCGTTTGCAACGGGGGCGCCGGACGGCACAGCCCCGGTGCAGATTACCCGTACAAAACTTTATGAATGGCTCGAAGAGGAACTGTGCGACCTGGTCGACAATGGCAACCTGGCCGATGTGCCTGTTTATGGCCGTGTGGGCAAAGATGGCGCAGAGGCTCTGCTGGCCCGTCTGTATCTCAATGCGGAAGTCTACACAGGCGTTCCCGCTTACGACAAATGTGCCGTGCGCTGCGAGAATATTATCACCCGTCATAAAGGTGGCGGTTTCAAGAGTTCCGGACTTGCCGAGAATTATCTTTACCTTTTCTGCCGCAACAACGAAGAGTATATGCCCGGAGGTGGGAACAAGGCCGAGAACGAAATTCTCTGGGGCCTGCCATTCGACAGCGAGCGCTTGCAGAGCTACGGCGGCACCATGTTCCTCATCAACGGCGCTTTGGCCGACGATGGTGGTATGAGCGGTCTTAACTACGGTTGCTCGAATGTCTGGAAATGTATGAAGGCTCCGAAAGAGTTCTCGGAACATTTCTCGTCTAACGACCTGCGTTGGGACATGTGGGTGAAAGGCCCCATCAAAGATGATAAAGGTGAGGTAATCAAAGATTATAAGATTACAAACGACGATTTCGGCCAGTGGGGCGACGGGTATGTCTGCATCAAATGGACAGGTCTGACCCATGGGGCAAACAATCCCGCAGGGAAACCCAACTGGGATGAGAACATCATTTCCACGCAGTTCCCCGATACCGACCTGGCACTCATCCGTCTGGCCGATGTCTACCTGATGTATGCCGAGTGCGCTGCCCGCAATGCCACCGGCACTGACTTGGCCAAAGGCCTGCAGTATGCAAACCTGGTTCGTGAACGCGCAGGTGTGACAATCTGGAACACCGCCGACCTCACCCTCGACAATCTGCTCGCCGAGCGTTGCCGAGAGCTTTATTGGGAGCTGACCCGCCGCAGCGACCTGGTGCGGTTCGGCCGTTTCACCGGCCCCAACCAGAAACTTTGGTCTTGGAAGGGTAACGCCCTGGAAGGTAACAATATCGACAGCCGTTATGATTTGATGCCCATCCCGGTCAACGTGATTGCAGCATCTCCCGACTTCAAACAGAACAAGGGCTACGGCGGCAACGAGGAGTAATCCACGGATATGCGAAAAGATTTTTCTTCAAAATTCTTAATTGAGACAACACAAAAATGAAAAAGATATCAATAATGTTTGCCGCTATGGTGGCTGCTCTCGGATTCTCGGCTTGTAACGAGACCTGGGACGATAACCCCAAGCTCGGCACGCATGAGGGCGATGTTGTGAAAGAATTCCTCAATGTGCCTGAAATGACCAATATGTCGTTGCAGATAACCGAGGCCAACGCCACCGAGACACTGACACTGACATGCTCACAACCGACTGAATATGGATATGCCGCATCTGTGGCATATCAGGTGGAACTGGCACTTAACGAGGATTTCACAACTCCGGCCACACCTTCCGCCCCGGCCACGGTGTTGCTGGCAACCGCTTTCCGCGACTGCGATGCAATCAACCCGACCCTCCGCTCGATAGCTGAGGCAATGTGTAAACTGCTCGATATTAAAGACGGTTCGCAGGTGCCGACCGATTATATGCCGCTTTATGTTCGCCTCCGCGCCAATGTGGTCAATGAGAACGGTAATGCCGTTGAAGGCACTGCATTCACTTCAAATGTTGTCAGCTTCAAACATATGAGCTGCGGCTATCTGGCGATTGTTGTTCCGGGTCAGCCCACCGGCATTTATGTTCGTGGCGATATGAACGGATGGCTCAATGACCAGCTCAACGATGGTAATAACCTTGAGGTGCTTCCGCTCTATGAGTTCATGACCACCACTGAAAGCAATGTTTATGAACTTGACTATATCGAAATCGATAAAGAACAGGGCTTCAAGATTGCCGATAAGGGCTGGGGTGCTCCTAACCTCGGTATCGGTGACGGTTCTATTGTGTTCGGTCAGAAATATGACCTCAAATGGGATGGCGGTAACATTTCGCTCACCACTGCATTCAAAGGCTCCATAACCCTGCGTGGTTCTGACAAGAGCTGGTCGATGACCATGGATGCCCTTGAAGCGGACACTCCGGGTAACCCGTCGGGCATCTATCTCCGTGGCATCGGCGACAAGTGGGATGCAGTGTCGGAATATGAGTTCAAGACAACCGATGTGAAAGGGGTCTGGGAGATTGCAAAGGTTACCATTCCTGCCGGCAGCTTCAAGGTGGCCGATGCCGACTGGGGGGATATCAACTATGGCGCCTACAAGGTCGACGGCGTGGATGTGCCCATCACTGCAGGTGAGAAGTATCCTCTTGACAAAGGTGGCTCAAACATCCAGATTAAAGAGCCGTTCACCGGCAAGGCAACTTTGCGCGTCAAAGGTGGAAACTACACCCTGTTGCTTGAACCCGCAGCAAACTGATTAACCGAAGGTGTGTAAAAATCCGGCTTAATTTATAACGGACGTATCGTTTTGTAGGGCCGCAACATGTCGCGGATCCTGCGGATACGCAGAAATCGAGTTTTTACATGCCCTCACAAACCAAACAAATTCAGAAAAGATGAAAAAATATCAGATATTGATTATGGGTGCGATGGCGCTGGGGTTCACAGCCTGTGAAGACGCTCCGGCCGACGCCCCTATCCAGGCCACTCCTCAGCCCCCAGTGGTTGAGGCGGATGAGGTTGCCATTGTGGCTGATGCGGTTCTCACTTCTGGTGAGAACCTCAACCTTGACCAGTATATCGACCAAAACGGTATGCCGCTCTTCTCGATCTCTAAATACAATCTGCCCGAAGGTCTGACGCTGTCGGCTGACATGCAGGTGTCGGCAACGGAAGATTTTGCCGAAATACAGACACTTCCCCTGACCCTTAACGGCACAAATCTCGAGGTGGATCCTGCCCTGTGGCATGAGGCTCATCTGGAGATTTTCGGCGATGATGATGACGCGCAGAAAGCCTATTACCGCGTTCCGGCCTATGTGACTACTGAAACACAGGCGGGGGTGCCGGGCCTTACCTACCGCCTGGGTGGCGTTGACCACTATCTGGCATCTGGTTCGGTTATGGAGATACCTATGACTTCTATTATGACCACTGACTATTGGTATACACCCGGTGATTCAAACGAATGGTCGGCGGCAGCCTCGCAGTATCTCTACAATACCAACAAGGATGACAAACCCTGGTATTACGGCAGCTGTCTGTTAAACAGCCAGTTCAAGATTGCCGACACCATTGATTGGAGCGGTATAAACTACGGTTCGGGTGGCGAAGGTGTGCTGACCGATGATGGGGGCGCCGGCAATATCACAGTGGCGGCTCCGGGTCTCTATTGGGTGACGGCCAATTTCACCGCTTTGACTTACACGTTGACTGCGATTGAAAAGGTGAGCATCATCGGCAATTTCGGAGGATGGAACACCGACCAGTATCTCACTCCCAACGAGGACATGACCGTGTGGACAGGCACTGTGGAGCTTGACGGCGAGTGGAAAATCCGTATTAATGAAAACTGGGACTACAACTACGGAGGGCGCCTGGCCAGCCCTGTTTTAGACGGTTCTAATTTCAAACATGATGCCGGCACATACAATGTGACCATGACATTCTCGGGCCACCACCCGAAAATCAAGGTCGCCAAAGCGTGATAGCTGCCTGAAGAAATAACTGAGCATTTATTAGGATGCGCCCGGATGCATTGCGTGGGATACGCAGTGTTTCCGGGCGTTGCTTTGTGATTGCCATAAGCGTTCAGCGCCATAGCGTTCCCGCCCATACCGTAAAATGAGCAGGTATATCGTGAATATAGTTTAATTCAACTGACGGGGGTAGTGGATATATGCTGAATTAGGAATATTTAACACGAAAGATGCGGGGTGAGATAGGGCGTTTTCGGAGGATTCTGCGTAAATTAGCACCGACTATCGCCCTTGTGGAAGCGCCCGGGCGCTTCCGTTTCCCCTGGGGGAAACGGATTGTTTTGAGCATATTATAGTGTGGTAGTCATATCGGCGGCTATTCGTCGCCAACGACAGTGCATAAATAATTTATATTAACCATAAATCTTGAATTTTTATGAAGAAATTATTACTCTCTTTGGCCGCATTGGCAACGATGGCGCCATTGTTTGCCGGAACAGGCACTGAAGCCGACCCGTACACCTGTGCGGAGGTGCTTGCGATGACCGGTAATGCAACCGGGTATGTCAAAGGTTATATTGTAGGTTATGTAACTGGGCAAGAATTGGCGAAAGGCTGCCATTTTGAAGCCGCTGGGGCAGCAGCTGCCAAAGCCTATTCAAATGTTATAATCGCAGATGATGTGAACTGCACCGATCCTGCAAAGGTGCTTCCCATCCAGCTGGTAAGCAAAACGGATATCCGTGCACAGGTTAACTTGGGTGATAACCCCGGAAATTATAAGAAAGAACTTTCTATAACCGGGTCTTTAGAAAAGTACTTCGGTGTTATGGGTGTTAAAGCCCCGACAGCCTATACTCTTAGCGGTGAAGGCGGCGGTGACACTCCTGTGACCCCTCCGGCCCCGACAGAGGCGGTTAAGGTGGCAAACATCGCCGCATTCCTTGCAAACCCGAACACAAACGATACATACGAGTTCACTTCGCCGGTTAATGTGGTTTACCAGTGTAACTATAAGAGCGGCAGCGGTAATATGACCTACAACCTGTATGTTCAGGATGCTACCGGCGGTCTTCTCATATTCGGTGACACCAAGCAGACTTACAAGGCCGGTGATGTTATACCCGCAGGATTCACAGGTAAATACAAAAACTACAACGGTTGTGTTGAGCTTGTTGACCTCACCGGTTTTGCCGCTGCTTCGGGCACGGCAGATGTTACTGCAGCTGAATATGCAGTTGAAGATTTATCTACAGACAATGGCAACGAGTATGTTCTTGTTAAGGGAGTAGACATTGTTGCAGGTGCAGACGGCAAGAACTTCACCGTTAAGCAGGGTGAGGCTGAGATTCCGATGTATGACAAGTTTGACATCACTGTTGCAGCCGCCACGAATTGCAATATCTGGGGTGTTATCAATGTTTATAAAGGTAAAGAAGACCCCGCACCTTATGCACAGCTCTATCCTATCAAGATTACCGACGCAAGCGGTTCGGTTGTAGAGGCTGTGGCTGCTCCTGTGTTCAGCGTTAAGGCCGGTGCTGTTGAAGAGGGGACTGAGGTTGCCATCACTTGTGAGACCGAGGGCGCTACAATCCACTATACTGTTGACGGCACTGAACCTACCGAGGCTTCTGCCACATACAGCGCTCCTATCGTGGTTGATAAAGAGATGACAATCAAAGCTATCGCTGTGAAGGAAGGGCTGACCAACAGCGTTGTTGTGTCGGCTGAGTATACCATTGCGAAGACTGTCACTGTGAATGCCCAGATTGACTTCACCAATCCTTCTGCGCTTGATCCTTCCTATGATATGACGAAAGCGGAAGATGACGGAACCACCGGGAACAAGTTCTATGCAGTTTCTGACGTGTGGTTCACAAACGGAGACCTGCGTGTGAAGGGTTCAATCAGCTCGACTAATACAGATGCCCGTCTTTATTATCAGTCTGCGAAGGATGCTACCCAGTTCCGTATTTATAAAGGTGCAACTTTGACTGTTGAATCCACGGATAAGGGGATTTCGGAGGTTGTTATTACGTTCAATAATGGGAATAACAGTGCCAAGCAGTTTGACCCGGCATTGACTGCTACTGACGACAGCAATGTTTATACTTATGCTGTTTCTCCGGTTGCGAAAACTGTGACATTCACAGTCGGCGGTTCGGTTCAGATTAACAAAATTGGCGTTGTGTTTGATGGTGGCGCCGGTGTTGAGGGTGTTGTTGCCGAGGATGCCGACGCTGAGGTTGAATATTTCAACCTTCAGGGTGTGAAAGTTGTTAATCCTGAGAACGGCCTTTATATCCGTCGTCAGGGCGGCAAGGTTGAAAAGGTGGTTGTCCGCTAAATGGCCTTGTTCGGGTTGCGCGTATTGCGTGTGGCCCGCCGTGCATGCAAAAGACTATAGCACTGCTTTAAATATGTGCGGGCGCATTCAACCGCCACGTAAGTTGAAACGTAAGAAAAACTCGTTAAATAATTAACCAAGTTTTACTTACTTTGCTCGAAAGCCGACGGCAAGCATTGCCGTCGGCTTTTTTTGTGGGTTATTGCTGAATGATTGCAAGCGATGAATGTGCGTGTGTTGAAATTCGACATCGCGCAAATGAATGGATGGCTAAAAATAGATGTTATGGCTTTAATGTGCTCAAGCCGAAAATCTGCTGATTCCAAATCCGCTGATTCCAAATCCGCTGGCGGGCAATAGGGTGGGGTATATAGCAGAAAAGGCACCCTTCTTCGCGAAGGATGCCTTTCGGGCGCTTCAGGATGGGCTTGAACCAACGACCCCCTGATTAACAGTCAGGTGCTCTAACCAACTGA
>ERZ777305.1413-NODE-1413-length-28766-cov-7.235519_pt1 | contig 28766 bp, 23 predicted proteins | sample MGYA00374965_ERZ777305 | MGnify/ENA primary metagenome ERZ777305 (study PRJEB29328, sample SAMD00013331) | mouse gut metagenome | study: EMG produced TPA metagenomics assembly of the Metagenome analysis of fecal microbiota from mouse which was promoted... | reverse complement strand
CGCTGCGGCAGCCTCTACCCCATTCTCTGTCCGCGCGCCTCACGCTCCGCAAGACGCTATCTGAAGTCAAAAAACACTACACTATCTGACAGCAGTATACAAAAATTGCCGATACCGCACCTAAGCTGTGCGATATCGGCAAGGTTCAAAAGCTCTCTAAAAGCAAGGTTACTGGACGGTCACTTCGACAGAAGCGGGGAAGAGACGTTCCGGATCGAAGAAGGCGGCACAGCTGTTCACGAGGTTGGCGCCATCCAAAGCGACCACTCCATTGAACTTTTCGACGCCGTTCACCAGAACGGTCACCGGACGGGTCAGATCGACCAGTTTGTCGTTCAGATAGATCACGATGCGGCCTTTGGTCGCCGGAGTGTAGGTTTTGGTGTATTTCAGCGGGATATTGTACGGCCCGTTTTCGGCTACGGCATAGGTCACCGTGTTCACCGTCAGGTCGACGGTGTTGCCGGTGATGGTCATCTCGTAGCACGAACGCGACGAGGCGTCGTCGTTCGAACGCTCTTTCACGTACAGGTTGTAGAAGCCATTCCGATAACGCCGCGTGGTTTCGCCGTCGTACACCTCGTCGAGCGGGAAGTTCTCCCAATAGACGTACCTGGGCCACGGATTCCGCGCGGGCTGCGATTTCAGCCATCCGGCCGTCTGGGCCTCATTGTAATAGAACCCGTGTTCAGCTCCCGGCATCAGTTCGACCAGGTGGTTGTAATAGCCGGGGTGAGCGGCCTGCAGCTGATCGAGCTCCTCGCCGACGGCCAGGGTCAGCTGGTCGCGCGAATAGGAGACGTCTTTCTCACCGGTATGCAGAGTAAAGGCGATGTTGGCGTAGTTTTCCGGCGGAGCGACTTTCAGGTCGTCGCCACCGGCCATCGGCCCTGCGCCGGCCAGATAGTCGGCATAGAACGAGGCCAGACTCTGGCTACCGTAGGCTCCTTCCGAAATACCGGTAAAATAGACGCGGTTCGGGTCGGTTTCGCCGAACAGATAGGACTGGCACAGCAGTTGTTCCCAAGCAAGCTGGCGCGATTTCAGTTTCCAGCGTGTCCCTTCGGCTCCTTTCGGACTCCGGGGAATAAAGTAGAGACACGGGCTGTCATCCGAAAAGTATTCGGCCCAACTGTAAACGGCATGCCATTCGTCCAGCGAGCTGGTACCCGAACCGTGCAGGAAAAGGAACAACGGATAGCCTGCGGCCGGTTTGCTGCCTTTCGAGAAGTAGTAGAAGGGCATCGTTCCCGTATAAAAGGAGTTGTCGTCGTTCAGGTACCAGCTCCCGCTCTGTGCCGGCCAATTATTCTTATCATAAGCCGGCATGGGAGTCAGAGCGGGCAATATCTCGCTCGCAGTCCGGCTGTAAGCCCGCCCCCAGGAGTCCCAAACGGCCGCCCGGGCTTCGGCCACGCCGTCGGCGGTCAGCGGCACTGCAGTCGTATAGGCGCCGGTGCTGCCTTTGAGATATCCGGTAAAATAGTCGACATAGGTCGGTTCGGCCGACTCGAAAGAGGGCCAGTTCGGTCCCGAAGTCGTTTTTTCCGATTTGCAGCCGACGAGCAGGGCGGCCAAACCGAACAGCATGAGGTATTTTTTCATAATCCTTTGATTTTGGGTATTTTGTTCTTTTCCATGGAGGGCCCGCAGCGCGCGGGGCCGGATACAAAAACGAGACGCCACTACGGAACAGGGTGTTTCCTGATTCCGCAGACACGTCTCGCGTCAAAAATGGGGTCAAAAATGTCAGAACGTCCTCTCCCCTACTCTTCCCAGCTGTCGACTACGGTGCACAACCGTTCGAAGATCTCGTCGATGGTGCCCACGCCATTCACGGCGCGGTATTTGCCCTGCTGTTTGTAGTATTCGGCCACCACGGCGGTCTGGGCATCGTAGACGGCGATCCGGTTCCGGATGGTGTCGATGCTCTGGTCGTCGGCCCGGCCGCTGGTCTTTCCGCGGGTGAGAATCCGTTCGATCACGACGTCGTCGGGCACTTCCAGAGCGACCATTCCCGTCACTCCCGTGCCGATGCGTTTCAGAATCCCGTCGAATGCTTCGGCCTGGGGCAGGGTACGGGGAAAGCCGTCGAAAATCACGCCGCGAGCCGAGTGGTGCTCCTCGACGTATTTCTCGATGATACCGAGCACGAGTTCATCGGAGGCGAGCTTCCCGCCTTCCATCTGAGCGGCGGCGAGCCGGCCGAGTTCGCTTCCGCGGCTCATCTCGTCGCGGATAGCCTGACCGGTGGAGAGGTGCAACAGTCCGTAGCGTTCCTGGAGTTTCTCGGCCTGGGTGCCTTTGCCGGCCCCCGGAGGGCCGAATAACACGATGTTCAACATGATGCGATAAATTCTTAATATCATGCGGCGCGGCTGTACGGCCGCTCTCTAAGAGGCGGTAAAGTTATTTTTTTAATCTTAATTTTGCAAAACATGACACAATCGAAAAAAATGAATCGGACAGAAATATCGGAATTAGGCAAGGTCGCTTTCGTGGAGCGGCTGACGGAGTCTTTCACGACGAACGGAAATTCGCGGATCCGGCAGGGAATCGGGGACGATGCGGCGGTGATCGACCGCGGGGGATGGCTGGAGGTGGTGGGCGAGGCGACGCTGCTGGAGGGGATCGATTTCGACCTGACGTACACGCCGCTGGAACATCTGGGGTACAAGCTGGTGACGGCGGCGGTGTCGAACATCTGCGCGATGAATGCGCGGGCGGAGTATCTGACGGTGAGCGTGGGGTTGTCGGCAAGGTTCTCGGTGGAGGATGCGACGGCGCTCTACGACGGAATCCGGCGGGCGACGGAGAGGTACGGGGTGGCGCTGATCGGGGGGAATACATCGGCGTCGCTGACGGGGCTGAACCTGATGGCGACGGCGATCGGGACGGTGGCGGAGGAGGAGCTGACGCTGCGCAGCGGGGCGAAGCCGACGGATCTGCTCTGTGTGACGGGCAATCTGGGGGCGGCGTACATGGGGCTGCAGCTGCTGGAGCGCGAGAAACGGGTGCTGAAGGGCAACGCGGTGAGCCGGCCGGAACTGACGAAGGAGAATGCCTATCTGCTGGAACGGCAGCTGAAGCCGGAGGCGAGGATGGATATCGTTCAGGAGTTGCGGGAGGCGAAGATCCGACCGACGGCGATGATCGATGTGACGCGGGGGCTGGCGTCGGCGGCGCTGCACTTGTGCCGGCGGTCGGAGGCGGGGGTGCGAATCTACCTGAACCGGATTCCGATCGCGTCGGACACGTTCCGGCTGGCGGAGGAGATGCACATCGATCCGGTGGTGGCGGCACTGAACGGGGGGGACGATTTCGAGTTGCTCTTCACGGCGCCGCTGGACAAGCATCAGGAGCTGCTGGCAATGCCGGGGCTGGATGTGATCGGCCACGTGGTGGTGGCGGACGAGGGGGCGGCTCTCGTCACGCCGGACGGGGGCGAAATCCGCATCCAGGCGCTGGACTGGACGGCGCACCGCTCTTCGGAACCGGAGCCTCAGGAAAAATAGCGGGGTTCGGAGACGAAAGGCTCCAGGGCCCGCCCCGGGCTTCCGCGACGGCGGGAACAATGGGCGATTCGGGGGTCTGATGCATGCCGGATTCAGCGGGTTCAGCTACTCGCGCTCGGTGAGCGGTAGCTACGGGGTGTATCTGGTCTTCCACATGACATACCTCACTGACACTACGGATGGACACGGCCGCGGTCTTCAGTTGCGTTGCCTCTCGGAATAAACGGTGCGTGTCGCACTCACAATTGCCAGCCTCTACCCCATTTTACCGACACAGCCGCAGCGAAACGCTGTTTCGCTGCGGCTGGGTCGGCCCAAATCTTCGCACCGTTCTTTGTTCGCGCGCCGGGCGATTCAACTGTTTCGGCGTGAGCCGAAACAGTTGAATCGCTTCCTAAGGCGGCGGCGCGCGGTGCCTTCGGGCACTCCGACAGGACCGTCTCTACCCTAACCGGACAGAACTGCCCTCGGGCCGCGCGGGCCCCACTTAGTAAGACAAAGAGAACCCTAACAAAACACCCAACGGGTGCGTGGACGGGAAATGCTGCGCATTTCCACTTTTCAACTCAGCCCAATTCTCAGCTCGCGCGCCTCACGGCGCCGCAAGACTCTGTCTTTTCCCGCGCGACGGGCTCGTCTTTTCGAAAGGAAAACATAACTTTGTTCCTCCAACTAATCCAACTTCAACTAACTCATGAACAAACCATTCTTATGCGCTGCGCTCGCGGCCCTGACGGTATGCGGAGGCACGGGAACGGCTGCTCCGAAAATCAAGGTGCAGCCCCGGATGAACTACTTCACGGAACGAGACTCGGTCGCGACGATCATCGTCACCGGGAAACAGGTGCCCGGACGAGCTGTACTCGATGGCAGCGATGCAACGGTGACGCTGACCCGGCATGGCAACAAAACCTATGCCCTGCCCCTCGACGCACTGAAGACGGGAGATAACACGCTGCGGGTGCGCGTCGGGGACAGCACCTACTCGGTGAGGCTCACCCGGTTGCCGCATAAGGACAACGGGGTGCAGATCGACTACCTCACGGGGGTGGTGCGGGCCGAGGGGCTGCCGGTGATTCCGAGCGGCTTCTACTGCTACTCGCCGGTGCAGCCGACGCTGGCCGAAGAGGAGGCGGTGAGGGGGATGAACCTCATCTCGCCGTATCAGAACATCGGCAAACAGCCGCGCAAGGAGCGGATCGCCTATCTCGACCGGGCGGCGCAGCTGGGGATGCGGGTGAACTACAACCTGCTGAGCATCGCGGGCGGCGGCGGGGGCGCCAAGGCCGCATCCACAGACAAGGCCAAGAAAATGGAGCTGCTGCGCGAGGAGATTCGGGCACTGAAAGACCATCCGGCCATCCTGTCGTGGTACGTGGCCGACGAGCCGGAGGGACAGGGCATCTCGGCGGAGACTTTGGAAGAGATTTACGACATTATCCGCGCCGAAGACCCATACCATCCGATCACACTGGTCATTATGTCGGCAGGGCCGGGACGGCACTACGCCGCGTCGTGCGACATCATCATGGCGGACACCTATCCGGTGCCCAATTCGTCGGCTTCGGACGTGATCGGCACGATCCGGGGGCTGCGCGAGGAGCTGCAATACGAAAAGTCGATCTGGTACGTACCCCAGACGTTCGGAGGGGCGGAGTTCTGGACGCGCGAGCCGACTCCGGCCGAAATCCGCATGATGACGTGGGGGGCGGCGCTGGAGGGGGCGCGGGGATTCCAGTCGTTTATCCGGCACGGCCTCAACGGGTTCCCGAAAAATCAGTTCATGTGGGAGACCTATGCCAAGACGTGCCGCGAAATCCAGGAGCTGACGCCGTTCTTCGAACAGGGGACGGAACGGACGCCGCGGGTGGCTTCGGCGGCGAAGTTGGAGACTCGGACGTATACGCTGGGAAAACAAACGGTGGCGGTGCTCCTCAACCCGGGGCCGGAGACGGCGGCTTACAAGCTGGTGCTGCCGGATGCTTTCAACGGAAAGGCGTACGACCTGTCGGACAACAGTGTGCGGGAGGTGGTGAACGGGACGATCGACGGGGTGCTGGCGCCGTTCGGGGTACAGGTGCTCCGGATGTTCGCCGATGCGGCGGAGAAACAGGCCTATGCGGGCGACAACCGGCCGGTCAGCGGGAGCAATCTGCTGATCGACCCGAGCTTCGAATGGCAGTACAGCGTCTCGGGCAATGTGCCGGCGGCGGTCTACGGGAATGCCGGCAAAGACCGGGGGGCGACGTATGCGATCGATTCGCGGGTGGCGTACCACGGGGGACACTCGCTGCGGATGATCACGCCGAAATCGGGCGAGGGGGCGTCGGTCAGTTTCTACCCGCTGCCGCTCCAGCTGGGCAAAAGCTATATCATGACGGTGTGGGCGCGGGCGTCGGAGGCGTCGATCAACCGGCTGAAAAAGGGCGAAAAGATGCGGTTCCGGCTCAACTTGGGGAACATCGCGTCGCAGGAGTTCGAGCTGACGGACAAATGGACGAAGTACGAACTGAGCGCGACTTACACGAAGGCGGCGAGCGAGGCGCGGTATCTGAATTCGTCGATCACGCTGCTGACGGCGGGAACGGCGTGGTTCGACCTGCTGGAGGTGGTGCCGGACATGGATTTCTCGGTGGCGCAGGACGCGGATGACCCGCGGAGTTTCCGGGTGACGATGAACAACCACATTCCGGAGGGGGTGATCCGCTATACGCTGGACGGGGCAGAGCCGACGGCGGAGTCGACACTTTACACGGAGCCGGTGAAGATCAGCGATGTGCGGGTGGTGAAGGCGCGGGTCTTCGGGCCGGACGGACGAAGCTACGGGGTGACGGAGCAGCAGGTGGCGGCGCACAAGGCACTGGGCGCGGGGGTAACTTACCTGAAGCCGTACACGAAGTATTCGGGCGGGGGCGACGGGGCGCTGACGGACGGTCGTGTGGGGGCGTTGCGGTTCGCGGATCCGGCGTGGCAGGGCTTTATCGGCAACGACCTGGAGGCGGTGATCGACCTGGGAGCGGCGGTGCCGGTGGAACGGATCACGGCGCAGTTCCTGCACTCGCGGGGGGACTGGATCGTGCCGCCGACGTCGGTGGAATACCTGCTCTCGTCGGACGGGACGGCCTTCGAGTCGCTGGGAGTAATCGAGCTGGGCGGGGCGAAGGATGAACCGATGCACAAGGTGCCTGTCTCTAAGGAGAATATCGGTAAGACGGCCCGTTATATCAAGGTGATCGCGCGGGGACACGGCAAGATGCCGGCGTGGCATAGCCATGATGACGCGTGGCTGTTCTGCGACGAGGTGATTGTGGAATAGCGGCCTTCTCCTTATAGCGAGAAAAAGCGGGCGTATCCTCTACGGAGGATACGCCCGACTTCTTTATTAGCGGACGCTCGCTCAATCCAGCGCAAAGACGGAGAGCAGGGCGGCATGATCGGAGGGGAAGCGCACGGGATGGGTGTCGATCATCCGCGAATCCACGACGCGGACGCCCGGGCCGCAGTAATAGATAAAGTCGATCCGGTACTGGAGTTCGTCTTTCGAGACGGGCGACCAGGTATTGCCCGGATGGGTGACGGGATTCGGCCAGCGTTCGCGGAAGGAGTCCCGGAATCCGGCCTCCTCCATCAGCCGGCTGGTGGGCCACGGAATGACATATCCGCCGTGCTGCTTTTTCGTCGCCCGCGTCCAGTCCAGATGGGAGGCGATATTGAAGTCGCCGGAGACGAAGGTCGGCACCTCATCCCCAATGAATCCCGAGGAGGTGGCTTCGGCGAGGATCTGTTTCAGCTCCGAGGCCCGGGTCGACCACTCGCCGCGGAGGATCGAATCCACCGGGACGCCATCACGCAGCTGCCGGTCGGTCGAGGGCAGGTAGTGCAGCCACAGGTTGATGTAACGGATGGTCTGGGTGGCGCTGACGCGCAGCTCGACAGCCGAACAGTTGAAGGGATGGAAGATATCTTCGGCCGATACGATCGGATAGCGGCTCAGAATCGAGAGGTTCGAGCTGTGGAGATAAAAGTAGTACCCCAGTTCATCGGCGATGCGGGCTCCGGAGCCGTAGGTCTCGATCAGTCCGACGACTTCGGCGCCCGATTCGCGGATGATATCGGCCACGCGCCGAGGCCCGGCGACGGCACCGGTCTCGTTCCCGCCGTGCCAGATGTTGAAGCCCATCAGCCGCAAGGTGTCGAGCCGCCGGGGCAAAAACGGATCGGTCAGCGGAACCGCCTGCGGCCGCTCGTTCCGGAATGCGGCGGACAGACGGGCGGGACTCCAGACGGTCGTGTCGGCTACGGCAAAATCGACGCAGCCGTTGAATGCGTTCCACTCGGAATCGTCGCTGCCGCCGATGCGCAGCCGGAAGGAGCCGTCGAGCGAACCGAGCTCTTTCAGGTTATAAAGGGCGGTCTGACAGCCGTCGTAGTAGAAGGCGGCTTTGCCGCGCCGGCGGTCGCAGGTCACGGCCAGCTGGTGCCACTGGCCGTCGTTCAGGGGCTGCCGTTCGACGGTGGGTTCGTACCACAAGCTCAGACCGGAGGTATCGGTCATACCGGCGTACCAGGATCCGTTATCCGCTGCGCCGAGGGTGAAACCGCCTTCGTGTCGCGCTTTATCGGCGGTCGTGGCGATGACGGCGCCGCCTTTCGGCTGCCGACTGCCTTCGGGCACGCGCACCCAGACGCAGAAGGTATAGCCGGACGAGGCCGCGGGGCGAAACTGACCGGAAGAATCGACCACGAAAGGTCTCCTCCACGCGGCGGCTTCGGTCAGATCCACGGCGCGAGTCTCCCGAACGCCGGGGACGGTGCGATAGGAGGCGCCGGCCTGATCGGCCATCCGCCAAGTAACTTGCGCCGAGGCGACGGCGGGCAAAAACAGAAAAAGAGCCAACAACTTTCTCATCCTACATCATTCTGGTTTTCAATCTTTTGAATCGTCCATCCGCTTAAGTGAACGGTGCGGCCTTGGTTCGCGCGCCGGGGCGGCGGCGCGCGGGTAGAATTTTTCGCGCGTCGGGGCGATTCAGCCGTCGCCCGCTTGAAGAGGGATTTCATCTCGATTTTGCTCATCGCAAAACGAGCGAAATCCCTCTTTAAGCGGGCGGGCGGTGCGTGCCGCACTCCCAATTGGCAGCCTCTACCCCAACAGGATGGAACTACCCTGCGCGGGCGGCGGCCGGCCAATAAGGCAAAAAGAGCCCTAACAAAACGCCCGATGAGCGCCCCGGCAGTATAAGCGATACTGCGTATCGCTTATACTGGTTCGCTGCACCCAGCTCTTTGTCGCGCGCCTCACGCGATTCCTTCTATTTTGACTCACCGTCAAAATAGAGAATCGCTTCTTTAGGCGGCGGCGCGCGGTCGAGCTTTGTGCCGCCTCGAACCGTACCTTTCTTGAAAGAAAGGTACCCAAAGAACTTTCAGTTAGCTACGCTACGCCTTAGGCTCCGCAATCCTTAGTCTTTGTTCGCGCGCCGTCACGCGAACGCGGCGGTCACCTCTTCGCGGTCGTCGAAGTGGTGGCGCACGCCGGCGACCTCCTGATAGGGCTCGTGTCCTTTACCGGCCACCAGCACCACGTCGCCGGGCCGGGCCAGGGCGATCGCCGTCCGGATCGCCTCCCGACGATCGACGATGGTCAGCGTCCGGGACAACTGTACGGCATCCAAACCGGCACGCATCTCGTCCAATATGGCCTGCGGCTCCTCGAACCGCGGGTTGTCCGAGGTCAGAATCACGCGGGAGGAGCCGTCGGCTGCCACCCGGGCCATCACGGGACGCTTCGTCGCATCGCGGTTCCCGCCGCAACCGACCACGGTAATCAGCTGGGCGTCAGGCTTCCGCAGTTCGTTGATCGTGTCGATCACGTTCTGCAAGGCATCCGGCGTGTGGGCGTAGTCCACGATGGCCAGACGCCCGTCGGCGCTCCGAATCTGTTCGAACCGGCCACTCACCGGACGCAGGGTGCTCAGGATACGCAGCACTTCGGCCGGCTCCTGCCCCAGCTCCACGGCGGCGCCGTAAATCGCGGTCAGGTTGTAGGCGTTGAACCGCCCGATGAACTGCACCCACACGTCGCGACCGGCCAGCGACAGCTGCATCCCGTCCGGAAGCTCTTCGACGATCCGGCACTGATAATCGGCCGCGTTGCGCAACGAATAGGTCGCCCGACGACGAACCGAGGCGTTCTGGAGCATCACCTCGCCGTTCCGATCGTCGATATTGGTCAGCGCGAAGGCCTCCCCGGGCAGCCGGGTGAAAAAGGCCTGCTTCGCGCGGATGTACTCCGCAAAGGTCTTGTGGTAGTCGAGGTGGTCGTGGGTGATGTTGGTGAAAATTCCTCCCGCAAACTGAAGGCCGCCGATCCGCTGCTGCACCACGCTGTGGGAGCTGACCTCCATAAAACAGTAGTCGCACCCGGTCTCGACCATCTCGGCCAGCAGCCGATTGAGGGTCAGCGGATCGGGCGTCGTGTGGGTGGAATCGATCCGCCGGTCGCCCACGCGGTAGACGACGGTCGAAATCAGCCCGCAGCGGTGTCCCAAGGCCGTAAAGAGGTCGTACAACAAGGTAGCGACAGTGGTTTTTCCGTTGGTGCCGGTCACGCCGACAAGACGGAGCTGCCGGCTGGGGTGTCCGTAAAAGGCTCCGGCCAGCTCGGCCAAAGCTGCCGCGCTGTCCTCCACGACGACGTAGCAGACAGACGGGTTCAACGCTCCCTGCGACAGGGTCTCGCAGACGACGGCCGAGGCGCCGCGCTCCACAGCGGCGGCGATATAGTCGTGTCCGTCGCTCACGGTGCCGCGCACGGCGACGAACAGGTCGCCGGATTCGACGGCGCGCGAGTCGAAACGGACGGCACGGATCTCCGACGGCTCGGGCCCGACAATCCGGGTAGCCGGCAGTTGTTGGAAGTTCGGTTTCATTTCAACGGGAAAAAAATCGGTTACAAAGCGGCGCCGCGCTTCACGTCCATCAGGATCGAGAAAGCGCGGTGGATGTCGTCATCGTGCACAACGACGGTGAATTCGTTGGTGGTGCTGATGAGTTCGACCATGTTGATGTTGTCCCAGGCCAACTCTTTGAAAATATAGTAGTAGACCCCGGGATAGAGGCTGTTCTCGGCGGGCAGCTTGAGGGTGATCGACGAGAGGGATTCGGATTTGGCGACCTGCCGTTCGCTGCCGAAAATCTCTTCGGCGGCGGCGACGAGCGAGTGGCTCAGGACGATGGCGGTCTCGCCGACGCCTTGGGAGAAGGTGCAAAAGGCCTCTTTCGACTCGTGCACGTGTTCGAGCAGGCGGGCCTGGCACCGGAACAGCGAAGGGGAGTTGCGGTAGGTGAGGTCGGCGAGGTTCGACCGCACGACGACGTCGCCGAGGTGGCCGATCACGCGCCGGAAACGCATGTTCGAAAGCAGTTCGAGCCGCGACCCCATCCGCTTGAGGGCCATCATGATGGCGCCTTCGTTCACGGGACGTTCGACCTGCCGCTCGACTTCGGGCCGCAGCCACCGCGCCAGGGCCGAGAGGTTGACGATCCCTTCGAGCAGGGCGTACTCCAGAAAGGGCTGCTTACGGACGATGGTCTCGACGACGACCGGGATGCTTGTCATATTTTTAACAGATTTCGGCGTTATCGTTCAATTTCTCACATCGGTGCTCGTTCAGGCGGCAATTCCGCTAAATTTGCAGCCGACAGCGACGGCCGGAATCTCTCCGGAGGTCGCCACACAAAATTAACGATTCGTTCGTCATTTAACACTACTCATGATAAAAACACTGAAATTCGGCGGTACGTCGGTCGGGTCGGCCGCCAACATGCGCCGCGTGGCGGAAATCATCACTTCGGAGGGGGCACGGCTGACGGTGCTGTCGGCGATGTCGGGAACGACGGATGCGCTGGTGCGGATCGCGGCGGCTGCGGCGGCGGAAGACCGGGATACGGTGCGCGAGACGCTCGAAATGCTCCGCACGAAGTATTCGACCTGCATCGACGAGCTGCTGGAGAGCCACCGCGATGCGGCACGGGAGCGGATGGAGCGGGTGCTGGCGCGGATCGCGGACGAGACGTTCGTCTACCGGGGCGAGGTGTCGGACAAGCTGATTCTGGCGCAGGGCGAACTGCTGACGAGCGCGATCTTCTGCCACCACATGCAGGAGCTGGGACACCGGGCGGAACTGCTGACCTCGCCGGAGTTCATGCACACGGACGGGGAGGGAAAACCGGATATGGCGCGTCTGCGGCGCGAGCTGACGACGCGGGTGACGGAGACGGACAAGGATATCTACTACATCGCGCAGGGCTTCATCTGCACGGATGCGGCGGGGAACCTCTCGAACCTGGGACGGGGAGGGAGCGACTACAGCGCGGCGCTGATGGGGGTGGCGATCGGGTCGGACGAGGTGCAGATCTGGACGGATATCGACGGGATGCACAACAATGACCCGCGGGTGGTAGACCGTACGTTCCCGATCCGGCGGATGAGCTTCGACGAGGCGGCGGAGCTGGCCTACTTCGGGGCCAAGATCCTGCACCCGGCGACGATCCAGCCGTGCAAGGAGGCGGGAATCAACGTGCGGCTCAAGAACAGCATGGAGCCGCAGGCGGAGGGGACGCTGATCTCGGATGCGGAGGACAATGCGATGGATTTCCACGCGATTGCGGCGAAGGACGGGATTACGGTGGTGCGGATTGCGTCGGCGCGGATGCTGATGGCGTACGGCTTCCTGCGCAAGGTGTTCGAGGTGTTCGAAAAGTACCGCACGCCGGTCGACATGATCACGACGTCGGAGGTGGAGGTGTCGCTGACGATCGACAGCACGTGCCACCTGGAGGATATCATCCGGGAGCTCCGGCCGTTCGGCTCGGTGGAGGTGAGCCGGGACAATACGATCGTCTGCATCGTGGGGTGCATCGACGACCGGCATGCGGGACTGGCGGCACGCATCTTCCAGAGCCTCCGCGAGGTGCCGATCCGGATGATCTCGTACGGGGCCAACCACCGGAGCATGGCGCTGCTGGTGGCTACGGAGTACAAACGGCAGACGCTCCAGGCGCTGAACGACCATCTGTTCGATTGCTTTAACAATTAGACCGCACATTCCTGTTATGTCAAAATATGCCATTACGTCGGGGGCGACGGTGCCTCCGACGCCTTTCTACTATTACGATCTCGATCTGCTGAGGCGGACGCTCGACGTCGCCGCGCAGGAGGCGAACCGATACGGGTACCACATCCACTATGCGATGAAGGCCAATGTGGAGCGGCCGATTCTGGAGGAGATACAGCAAGCCGGGCTGGGGGCGGATTGCGTGAGCGGATACGAGGTGCGGTGCGCGGTGGAGAATGGTTTTGCGCCGGAAAAAATCGTCTTTGCGGGGGTGGGAAAGAGCGACGGGGAGATCGAATATGCGATCGAGCAGGGAATTTTCGCGTTCAACTGCGAGTCGCTACAGGAGCTGGAGGTGATCGACGGGCTGGCGGGGAGGCTGGGACGGGAGGTGAATGTCGCGCTGCGGATCAATCCGGATGTCCGGCCGGAGACGCACCGGTACATCTCGACGGGGCAGGCGGAGAGCAAGTTCGGCATCTCGTACACGGAGGTGGACGAGGCGCTGGCCCGGCTGAACGAGCTGCGGCATATCCGCATCGTGGGGCTGCATTTCCACATCGGGTCGCAGATCCGCAACCTGAAGTCGTTCGCGGAGCTGGCGGAGCGGGTCAATGAGATCGCCCGGTGGTTCGAGGAGCGCGGGGTGACGCTCCGACATCTCAACATGGGCGGGGGACTGGGAATCGATTACGAGCGGCCGGACGAGGAGCCGATTCCGGATTTCGCGGGCTATTTCCGCACGTTCCACGAACACCTGAAGGTGCGGGAAGATCAAACGGTGCATTTCGAACTGGGGCGCTCGATCGTGGCGCAGTGCGGGGAGCTGATCACACGGGTGCTCTTTACCAAAACGACGGCGGGCGGGGGACGTTTTGCGATCGTGGATGCGGGAATGACGGAGCTGATCCGGCCGGCGCTGTACCATGCGCACCACGAGATCGAGAACCTGACGGCGGAGGCGGAAAAAGGCAAACGACCGATGAAGCGCTACTCGATCGCGGGGCCGATCTGCGAGTCGTCGGATGTCTTCGCGCGGGAGATCGAGTTTCCTGAGTCGCACCGGGGGGACGTGCTTGCGATCCGCTCGACGGGGGCGTACGGGAGCATCATGGCATCGAATTACAACATGCGGCCGATCGCGCCGAGCTTCTTCGGGGGCGAGAAATAGCTTCCGTTGGCCCGGGGAGACTTCTATGGGAAGGAAAAGGAACCGTCTCTTGGGCCCCGCCCCGGGCTACCGCCTTTGGGATGCGGGCACGTTGCTCGGTGCCGGGAACTGTGGTTTCAGTTGGTCTTCTACGGCCAACGAGGCGCTGGGGCTGTACTTGCATTTCTACGTGACATATTTCCATGCCAGCTTCTTAAGCAACCGCGGCTACGGTTTCCAGTTGCGTTGCCTCTCGGAATAAAGTGCCTCCGGGCACGCCGAAATGGCCGCCTCTACCCTATTGGGCTGACACAGCCGCAGCAAAACGAAGTTTTGCCCGTCCACGGGACGTGGGGCCCGCGCGGCCCGAGCGCAGTTCTATCCAGGGCAAAGTTCGAACCGCGCGCCGTCGCCTTAAAAGGGAAATCGTCAAAACTCGCTTGCGTGTTTTGACTGGATTTCCCAAGGCGCGCGGACAGAAAGCGGGTCGAAGAGTTGGGCTACTCCAGCCAATTGCCCACCGCGGGCACGCGGGGCCCGCCCGGCCGACGCGTTCGCGTCATGGCGGCCGTCCGTTATTACTCTTGTTAGAGCCTAACGCGCGCCACGCCTTAAAAGGGAAATCGTTCAAAGCGCGAAACGCTTTGAACAGGCAAGGCGCGCGGACAAAGCTCGTTTATCCGACAAGCGTCAGGTGGCCGGCCGTCTTTGGGCTCTATATCAATCTCTTTTCTTTGTTCCGCTTAGGCCGCGGGGGCCCCTACTTTCTACTATGTGGTAGAAAGTAGGCAAAGAGCACATTCAAGGGGGAATCGCATCCCCCTTGAAAATCCCCCGGCGATTTTCTTAGAAGTAGAAACGGCCAATTGCCCTCCGCGGGGCCCCACAGGGGCTTTTACTATGGTTATCACTGCCTTATTTAAGCGGGACCCGGCCGACGGAAGGGCAGTACCCTCAAACCACCGCGCGCCACGCCTTAAAAGGGAAATCGTCAAAATGTGCTCGCACGTTTTGACTGGATTTCCCAAGGCGCGCGAGCTTGTCAATACGCTTAAAGTCGCCCGCCTGCTAAAGGGGGCGACTCTTGACGGGAGGGAACTGTTCCTTTTGTGAACAAAAGGAACCGAAAAAACTTTAGAGCGCATCCCTGCGGGATGCTCTGGCCGGGTCTAACCGCATAAGACAAACCACGTGGCAGCCTTTACCGAATTCACTCGCCCGAAAAGGCGCGGACAGCCTCTTTGAACTGACGGCCGCGGTCTTCATAATTCCGGAAAAGGTCGAAACTGGCGCAGGCGGGGGACAACAATACCGTATCGCCGGCGTCGGCGACCTCGCGGCAGACAGCCATCGCTTCGGACAACGACGAGGTGTCGTAAACCGGCACTACACCGGTGAACGAACGCACCAGCTTGGCGTTGTCGAGCCCCATGCAGACCAACGCCCGCACATGCTCGCGCACCAGAGGCAGCAATACGCTGTAATCATTTCCCTTATCCGTGCCGCCGGCGATCCAGACCGTCGGACGGGTCATCGCCTGCAAGGCGTACCACACGGAATCGACGTTCGTCGCCTTCGAATCGTTGATATACTCCACCCCACCGATCGTCGCCACCGGTTCCAACCGGTGCTCCACTCCGCCGAACGTGCGCAGGGTATCGGCTATCGCAGCATCCGGAACGCCGGCTTTCCGGCAGGCGGCCACCGCGGCCAGCGCATTGGCGATGTTGTGCAATCCTTTGATCCGCATCCCGGAGGCCGAAAACTCGAAATCACCGCACCTCAACACCCCCGCAGCTGCATCGTACGAAGCCGGGCCGGGAGCCCCTTTCACGCAGAATGAGAGCATCTCGGCCTGCAAGCCCTGTCGCACGCGCGGCAGATAAGCCTGGGTCTCGGGATCCTCGCCGTTGCAGACGAAGAGATCGTCCGGGCGCAGGTTCCGGATGATGCGGAACTTGCTGGCGACGTAGTTCTCCATCCGGTGGTCGTACCGGTCGAGATGGTCGGGCGTGATGTTCAACAGCACAGCCACGTCGGCTCGGAAATCGTACATCCCGTCGAGCTGGAAACTGCTGAGCTCGATGACGTACCAGTCGGGCTGCTCTTCCGGTTCAGTTTCGGCCACCTGCAAAGCCAGACTCCGGCCGATGTTTCCGGCCAGTTCGGCCCGGAAGCCGGCCGTGCGCATCATCGCATGGATCAGGGTCGTGGTAGTGGTCTTCCCGTTGCTGCCGGTGATGCAGACGGTGCGGGTGTGCGGCGCAAGGTAGCGGCCGGCGAACTCGATTTCGGAGATCACGGGTATCTCCCGCTCACGAACAGCCTGCACGACGGGGGCGCTCTCCGGAATGCCGGGGCTCTTGACCACGAATTCAGCTTCCAAAATACGCCCGAGGGAATGGGAACCCTCTTCGAAGGCGATTCCCTGTTCCGTCAGGCGCGAACGATAGGGTTCCCGAAGCGTTCCGGCGTCGGAGAGCCAGACGTCGTATCCCTTTGCGGCGGCCAGCACGGCGGAGCCGTATCCGCTCTCACCGCCGCCTAAAATCACTGCCAATGCCATATTCGATCGGTTTTAACGCTGCAAATTTAACGTTTTCCGACGCCCGGTGTGAGGTACGGCAAGAGGTTTCTGCGGAAAAATCCCTATCTTTGGCCCGATAACCAACACACACGTGCCTATGAAATAAAACCGGAGAACTCTTTTTTCAGCCTTTTCTCCTCGGTCTGACAGCGGTTCAGAACTGCGACGGGCCGAGACCACATAAAAAGCGTTAACTTTTATTCTTGCTTTTCGAAACTTCGACAATTTCAAAAAGCCGCAAGGAGTAAAGTGTGACGCCTGCGTAGCAATACGTGGGCTTTACTCTATTATCTTGCGGCATAGGTAGTCGAAGACCTCGAAAAGCGGATAAGCGGTATTGTCCCACGTTTTTTATGTGCTACCGACAACCTTTTTCTTTCCGCCGAGGGACACGGCAATCCACACAAACAAAAACAGATCATGAAAAAATGTTTATTGCTGCTGTTCGCCTCTGTGGCGATGCTCAGTGCCTGCAAAAAGGAAGACAAAAAAGACAACAACGACCTGAAAGGGAGCGTCTGGGTATACACAGAACCCGGTTACACGGAACGCCTGACTTTCACCTCTTCCGACAGATTTACTTATTACGAGAATGATGAAGGCGACACCGAAACTTTAGCCGGGACTTACATGTACAATCCACCGCGTATCATATTGGAAACCGACTATTTCAGTATGAGCGGTAAAATCAATGGAAACAAATTGATAATAGACGGAGAACCTGATTACGTCTTTACGAAGCGATAATATACTTCAATTCGTATTTGTCGGGCCGCAAAATATTTTGCGGCCCTTCGTTTTGTCTCGGAGGCATACAAGAAGAGCCGCGCAAACATTTGCGCAGCTCTTCTTTCAGTTCAAGATCAGACGGAGCACCCAGCTCCCGAGCAGAATCGCCAAGTCCACCCACAGCATGATCTGCAGGAGACGGCGGTGCCGGATCACAAGCAAGGTGGCGCCCAGCGGCAGCAAGGCGGGAAAGAGCAGGAAACTCTCCCGAAACCGGCCTTGCAACAGCAACAAAACGGCACGCTGGGCTCCGCAGAACGGGCAGTCGAAGCCGAACAGCTGCCGGTAGGCGCATGGCATCAACCGTTGCTGTCCGAGGTGTTCCGTTCAACGGCAGCTCAGTTCGCGGAACCAGTCGCCGGCTTCGGAAAGGCCGATGCCGACGCCGATAATGCCCAGAATCACAAAGGCATAGAGGATATACAGTCCGCCGATGCAGATCCCGATGATGGACAACACGCGCCCGGCATTGGCCATCCCGTAGCCGTTGTAGTCGTCGGGGGCGGCAAGGTAAAGACGCCTTGCCTTATTGCCGAGGATCAGGCCGATGATACCCAGAATCAGACCCACGAACCAGCAACTGGTGATCACGGAGAGAATCCCGAGCACCAGCGAAGCGGCGGCGTTCGGCAAGGTGGGTTTCGGAGCGGGATAGTATCCGCCCTGACGAGGCTGGGGCTGGGGAGCCGGTTGATAGGGCTGCCGGAACGGTTGCTGCGGAGCCTGCTGGGGCTGTTCCGGTTGGGATTGGGGCTGGTTTTCGTTGTAGTTTTCCATATCCGTAATCCTTTAGTATAAAGATTTCACAGACAAAACAGGCGGTCAGGCTTCGTCTTCGCTGGCTGCGGCGGCGAGCCGTTCGGCGTTTTCGGCAAACTGGAGTTTGTCGATGCACTCCTGGATGTCGCCGTCCATGAAGGCGGGGAGGTTGTACATGGTGTACCCGATCCGGTGGTCGGTCATCCGCCCCTGGGGATAGTTGTAGGTGCGGATCTTTGCGCTCCGGTCGCCGGTGGAGACCATGGTCTTCCGCTTGGAGGAGATTTCGTCCAGATATTTCTGGTATTCGAGGTTGTAAATGCGCGTTCTGAGTTCCTCCAACGCCTTGTCGAAGTTTTTGAGCTGCGACTTCTGGTCTTGGCACTGCACCACGATCCCTGTCGGAATATGCGTCAGCCGGATGGCGGAATAGGTGGTGTTCACGGATTGTCCGCCCGGCCCGGAGGCGCAGAAGGTGTCTTTCCGGATGTCTTCCATCTTGAGGTCGATGTCGAACTCTTCGGCTTCGGGCAGCACGGCGACGGAGGCGGCGGAGGTGTGGACACGGCCCTGGGTCTCGGTCTGGGGCACGCGCTGCACGCGGTGGACGCCGGATTCGTATTTCAAGACGCCGTAAACGCCTTCGCCGGTGATTTTCAGGACGACTTCCTTATAGCCGCCGGAGGTGCCTTCGCTCTGGCTGTTGATTTCGGCTTTCCAGCCTCGCCGTTCGAAGAATTTGAGGTACATCCGCAGGAGGTCGCCGGCGAAAATGGCGGCTTCGTCTCCGCCTGCGCCGCCGCGGATCTCCATGATGGCATTCTTGCTGTCTTGGGGATCGGCGGGGATGAGCATGAGTTTGATCTCTTCTTCGAGCCGGGCGATGGCGGGTTCGAGGGTCTCGATCTCGCCGCGGGCCATCTCGCGCATCTCTTCGTCTTTCTCGTTGGCGAAGAGGTCTTTGGCTTCCTGGAGGTTGGCGACGGCGGTGCGGTACCGGTCGGCGGCTTCGACGATGGGGCCGAGCTCTTTGTATTCCTTATTGAGCTGGATGTAGCGTTTCATGTCGTTCATCGCCTCGGGAGAGGTGATCTGCTCGGAAATGGCGGCGTATTTCTCCCGAATGCCGTCGAGTTTGGCCAGTATGGTATTGTCTGACATATATCGCGTTTCGTTTCAATCGTACAAAGATAGGCTTTTCGAACCTATTTCCTGCTGGCGCGCGCGGATAGGCTTTGAACTGCCTCTGCCCAATCCTTTATTCGCGCGCCTGCGCGATTCATCTATATTCGGCTACCGCCGAAATAGTTGAATCGCTCCTTTAGGCGACGGCGCGCGAGCTGGTCATTGGCCCCGGCTGGGACTGTTCTCTTTGTGAACAAAGAGAACCAGAAAAACTTTAGAGGATGCTTACGCATCCTAAAGCTGCCGGCGGCCCAACTCCCGGACTTTCTTTGGGCCGGGAGTTGTAGCGCGCTTAATGCAATCACAACCTTTGGCGCGCTACAACCCCGACCCAAAAGCAATCGCAGAGACTGAGGACTGCGGAGCCTAAGGAGTAGCGTAGCTATCTAAAAGTCTTTTGGGTACCTTTTGCCCGAAGGCTTCCTCGCGCTAACTCGGCATAGCCCGCAAGCGGTCTCTGCTCGCGTAACGCCGCTCGGTTCTTCAGAAAAGGTACGGTTCCATGCAGGTAGACACAGCGCCCTAATCGCGTCGGGCGAAGCCGATGTAGTAGATCAAGGTCGCAATCGCGGACAGGGCGGCTACCAGATATGTCCGGGCAGCCCAGGTCAAGGCTTCCCGAGCCTGGTTCTGCTGCTGAGAGGTCAGAATCTGCTCGTTTTCGAGCCAGGCCAGCGCCCGCTGCGAGGCGTTGTATTCCACCGGCAGGGTCACGATGCTGAACAGGGCCGATACGGCGATCATCCCGATACCGATCCAGAACAGCACCAAACTGTTGGTCATCCCGGCCAGTATGATGCCGCCGATAATGAAAAATATCGCGAACCGGGACGAAAAGCTGGTCACGGGAACCAAGGCCGAACGCAGTTTGAGCGGGGCATATCCCTCGGCATGCTGCACGGCGTGGCCGCATTCGTGCGCGGCAACGGCTGCGGCGGCAACGGAGTTGCTCTCATAGACCGAGTCGCTGAGGTTCACGGTCTTATTGACCGGGTTGAAGTGGTCGGTCAGTTCGCCCGCCACGTGGGTCACGCGGACGTCGGTGATGCCGTTGTCGCGCAGCATCTTTTCGGCTACTTCACAGCCGGTCATCCCGCCGGCAAAAGGAACTTTCGAATATTTGTTGAATACGCTCTGCAAACGGGCCTGAACGATAAAACCGACGATCCCGATGGCGATAATGAGCAGGAACTCGGGCCCCATCGAATAGAAATAGGAGGAGGAAGCGGTCAGCAGTGTCATGGTAAATGGTGTATGGTTTGGTTATAAAAACGTGTCGAGTGGTCGTTATCGTATTTTGAGGGTCATCAGCGTAATGGCGGCCAACAACAGCTGGACGAGCCAGAAGCGGGTGACGATCTTGACTTCGAAGTAGCCTTTTTTCTGGTAGTGATGGTGCAGAGGGGCCATCAGAAAAACGCGACGACCTTCGCCGTACCGGTGTTTGGTGTATTTGAACCAAAAAACCTGGATGATTACGGAGCAGCTCTCGACGATGAACACGCCGCAAAGAATCGGCAAGAGGAGTTCTTTCCGGATCAGCAGAGCGAAGACGGCGATAATCCCTCCGATGGCCAGTGAACCGGTATCGCCCATAAACACTTGCGCGGGGAAGGAGTTGTACCACAGGAATCCGAGCAAAGCGCCCACGAATGCGGCAGCAAAGACGAGCAGTTCGCCCGAGCCGGGTATGTTCATGATACTCAGATACTCGGAATAGATGACGTTCCCGGAGAGGTAGGCGAGTATCCCGAGCACGACGCCGATGGCGGCGGAAACGCCTGCCGCCAAGCCGTCCAAGCCGTCGGTGAGGTTGGCGCCGTTGGAGACGAGGGTAATAACGAAGGTGGCGACCAAAATATAGAGCAGCCAACCGAGCGTATCGCCCCATTTCCCGTCGACGGGGATCAGGTTCCGGTAGTCCAGGGTGCGGTCTTTGAAAAAGGGGACGGTGGTGTCGGTCGATTTCTCAGGGGGGGTCAGATAGAGCACGGTGCGACGGTTCCCCAGGTCATTGGTCACGACGCGTTCGGCTTCGGCCTGCTGACGGGCGGCGGGCTCGCGCGAGACGATCTGGGGACTGACCCACATGGTGGTGCCGACGATAATCCCGAGGGTCACCTGACCCAAAATCTTGAACCGCCCGCTCAGTCCCTCTTTCCGTTTGCGGAAGACTTTGATGTAGTCGTCGAGAAAGCCGAGCAGCCCCAACCAAACTGTGGTGGCGAGCATCAGCTGGACGTAGATGTTGGTGAGGTCGGCGAACAAAAGAACGGGTATGAGGATTGCGGCCAGAATAATGAGCCCGCCCATGGTCGGGGTTCCGCGTTTCTGGAGCTGGCCTTCGAGTCCGAGGTTTCGCACTTCTTCGCCGATCTGGCGCCGCTGGAGCTGCCGGATAATGTATTTTCCGAAAACTATCCCGATGAGCAGCGATGCGACGATGGCCAGGGCGGATCGGAAGGATATGTAGTTGAACATCCCGGCACCGGGCAGGTCGATGGTCCGGTCGAGGTATTCGGCGATGTGATAAATCATGGACTCTTTCTCGCTATTTCCTGGACAAAGATAATGATTCCGGCGGGCTTTTCGTCACGGCCGGAACGATTAACTTTCTGTCGAAACAGCCCGCCCCGGGCTGCCGCGAATACCACGACGGGCTATTGAAGTTTGTCGGGAATAGCGGTTATAGTTGGTCGTCATCTTATTGCCGTTCGGAAAACCTCTATGTGGCTTGGTGTACAGACCTCTACACGATAGGGCTTAACCCTCAGTCTACACACTACCGCAGCCGCGGTCTTCAGTTGCGTTGCCTCTCGGAAGAAACGGTGCCGACGGGCACTCCGAAATAGCCGAATCTACCCTAAGACAGCCTCTACCCTACCCCGTTGCGGCCGGACGCCCGGGAGTGATCTGGGGTAGAGGCTGCCAGTAAAAGACGCTGTGCGTCCCTCCCGGGGAGGGAGGCTCCGGCCCGCGCGACTCTTCGAGTCGCAAGAGCATCGCCCTACCCACAACTTACACAGCCAAATCCTCCGCCCCATTCGGCCTGTCGCCCATTCCCCCGAAGCCGCTACGCGGCTTGGGCGACGAGGCCGGCGGTTCTCCGAACCGCAAAAGTTTGGCAAGCCGTCTGTCGTGTTCGGGCGGCGCGCTCCCCGGGTGGGCCGAAGGCCCAGCGCGCATGCCCGGCGATTCTGCGAATCGCAAGAGCAACATACAAATATGTCGGATTCGTCCTCGGCGCGCCCCCCTCGCGCCGGTGCCTTCGGGCACCCCGAAATAGCAGCCTCTACCCCAAAACCGAGGCCGGCGATTCCGCAGGAATCGCGCTACTCGCTCTCAGCCCCGTGTCCGCTTCACTGCGGCTCCGCTTTCGCTCCGCCGCGTTTCGCGCGCCGCCATGACGAAAACGCGTCGGCCGCGCGGGCCCCACGTCCCGTGGACGGGAAATGCTGCGCATTCCCACTTTTCAACTCAGCCCAATTCTCAGCTCGCGCGCCTCACGCGCCGCAAAACGCAAACTTCATTTGCGCGCAACGACGCTGCCCTACCCCAAAAAACGAGCCGCGTTCAGTATCGTACTATGCGATACTGAACGCGGCTCCAATCCGAGAAATCCGGACGGACGACTACATCATGCCGCCCATACCTCCCATGCCTGCCGGCACGGCCGGGGCCGGAGTTTCTTCCTTAATATCGGCCAGCACGCATTCGGTGGTCAGGAACATCGAGGCCACGGAAGCGGCGTTTTCCAAGGCCACACGAGCCACTTTGGTCGGGTCGATAATCCCGGCTTTGAAGAGGTCTTCGTACTGATCGGCACGGGCATTGTACCCGAATGCGCCTTTCCCTTCCTTCACTTTGTTGACCACGACCGAACCTTCGCCGCCGGCATTGGCTACGATTTGGCGCAGCGGCTCTTCGATGGCGCGTTTCACGATGTGAATCCCGGTGGTTTCGTCGTCGTTGTCGCCTTTGAGCTTTTCGAGGGCCTGGACGGCGCGGATATAAGCCACACCGCCACCCGGGATGATCCCTTCGGCAACCGCAGCACGGGTCGCTGCCAGTGCGTCATCGACACGGTCTTTCTTCTCTTTCATTTCAACTTCGGTCGCAGCCCCCACGTAGAGCACCGCTACCCCACCGGCCAATTTGGCCAACCGTTCCTGAAGTTTTTCCTTGTCGTAGTCCGAGGTCGAGGATTCGATCTGTTTCCGAATCTGAGCCACACGATCCTGAATGGCTGCTTTCTTCCCGGAACCGTTGACGATCGTGGTATTTTCTTTAGTCAAGGTCACCTTTTCGGCCGAACCGAGCATGTCGATCGTAGCGGCGTCGAGTTTCAGGCCGGTCTCTTCCGAAATCACGGTTCCGCCGGTCAGGATGGCGATGTCCTGCAACATCTCTTTGCGGCGGTCGCCGAAGCCCGGAGCCTTGACGGCCGCAATCTTCAGCGTGCCGCGCAATTTGTTGAGCACGAGCGACGAAAGAGCTTCGCCGTCGACGTCTTCGGCGATCACGAGCAGGGCGCGACCCGACTGTGCCACCGGTTCGAGCACCGGAAGAAGTTCCTTCATGGTCGAAACTTTCTTGTCGGTGATCAGGATGTACGGTTTTTCGAGGTCGGCTTCCATCTTCTCGGGATCGGTCATGAAGTAGGGAGAGATGTAACCGCGGTCGAACTGCATCCCTTCGACCACATCGACATGGGTTTCAGTCCCTTTGGCTTCTTCGACGGTGATGACGCCCTCTTTCTTCACTTTGCTCATCGCTTCGGCGATCAGCTTCCCGATGGTCGAGTCGTTGTTGGCCGAAATGGTACCGACTTGTTCGATTTTGCTGATGTCGTCACCGACTTTCTGGCTCTGTTTCTGAAGGTCGGCCACGACGGCTGCCACGGCTTTGTCGATCCCGCGCTTCAGATCCATCGGGTTGGCGCCGGCGGTCACGTTCTTGATACCGGTGGTAATAATGGCCTGAGCGAGCACGGTCGCGGTGGTCGTCCCGTCACCGGCGTCGTCGTTGGTCTTCGAGGCGACTTCTTTCACGAGCTGGGCGCCCATATTGGCGACGTTGTCTTCCAGTTCCACTTCCTTGGCTACGCTGACGCCGTCCTTAGTCACCTGCGGAGCGCCGAACTTCTTATCGATCAGTACGTTCCGACCTTTCGGGCCGAGGGTCACTTTCACGGCGTTGGCCAATGCGTCTACGCCGGCTTTCAACTGTTCGCGGGCGTCGGTATCGAATATAATCTGTTTTGCCATCTCTTTAATTGGTTTTATTTCTGAATTCGGTTTGAGGGTACTGTTCTCTTTAACTTCGCTCCGCTCGTTTTCCTCCTCGCCGCTCGGCAATCAGCAAACTGCGTTTGCATTGCTCTCGCTGGCAACGTCGGTTGTGAACAAAGAGAACCAGAAAAACTTTAGAGGATGCTTACGCATCCTAAAGCTGCCGGCGGCCCAGCTCTCGGACTCTTCTTTGGGCCGAGGATTCTTCCGGGGCGCGATAATGCAGGTATTATCCCACGCGCCCCGGAGAACCCCGACCGAAAAGCAATCGCAGAGAATGAGGACTGCGGAGCCTAAGGAGTAGCGTAGCTAGCTAAAAGTTCTTTGCGCCGCTTTCTTTCAAGAAAGCGGCAGTCCCCTCCAGTTCAATGCAAAATAGAGCGATTAAATAATCGCAAGGATATCATTTTGTTTCATGATGAGATAATCTTTCCCATCGAACGAGATCTCGGTGCCCGCATATTTGCCGTAGAGCACCTGGTCGCCCGCTTTGACCTCCATTTTGACCTCGTCGGTACCCGGGCCTACCGCCACGACAGTTCCGGCGAGCGGTTTTTCTTTGGCCGTGTCAGGGATGAAGAGACCCGAAGCGGTTTTTTCCTCGGCCGGTTTCGGCTCGATCAGCACGCGATCTGCTAACGGTTTGATTTTCATGATCGGTAAATGTTTTTATTTGTTTTGGATTCTGAATTCAGGTTTCGTTCAGCGGTGGCTGTATCGTGCATATTCTGTGCCAAAATGCGCGCGGCCGGCTCTTTATGCCAAAATGACAGCCCGCGGGCTGTCATTTTGAACATCAGATATCGGAACCGCTGTCGGACTTATGCTCCGATCATACGCTGTATCTCGCGGATACGCCGTTCCATCTCCGCCGGGTCGGCCGTTTCCATGAAGTGCCGCACGAGGCAGGGATTCCGGGCGCCGGCTGCCAAAACGGCCGGCAGGGTCTCCGGGAAAATCCCGCCGATGGCGACCACGGGCAGCTGCGCGAAACCGAGCACCTCCCGCAGCAGCGCTGTCCCGACCACCGGATCGGGCACGGCTTTGGTGGTCGTCGGATAGACAGGCCCGAAGCCGATATAGTCCACCCCCTCGGAAGCCAATGCGGCGCGGGCCTGATCGATGGAGTGGGTCGAAAGGCCCACGATCATCTCCCGGCCGACGATGCGCCGCACGTCTGCAACCGGCAAGTCGCCCTGCCCGACATGAACGCCGTCGGCGTCGCTCAGCAGGGCGATATCGGGCCGGTCGTTGACGATAAACCGGGTCTCCGTCCCGCGGGTCACGGCGCGCACTTCGCGGGCGATGTGCAGCAGCTCGTTGTCAGGCAGGTTCTTCTCCCTCAGCTGGAGCATCCGAACGCCGCAACGCACGGCGATCTCGGCCGCTGCGACATGTCCCACGGCGGGACGGGTCAGGATGACGTACAAACCGAAATTATCCATGATAATTTGTTTCATTGGGTTGGAGGGTACTGTTCTTTTTCTGAAGAAAAAGAACCAAAAAGACTTTCGGCGGATGCTTCGCATCCTAAAGCTGCCGGCCGCCCAGCTCTCGGCCTGTTCGTCGGGCTGTGGTTTCCCGGTGGGCGCGCTTAAGGTATTACCCGCATAAATAGCGCGCCACACCGGAAACCCAGCCCGACAGACCTGCGAAGATTGAGGACTGCGGAGCCTGAGGTATAGCGTAGCTAACTGAAAGTTCTTTGCGCCGCTTTCTTACAAGAAAGCGGCAGTTCCCTCCAGCTCAGAGAACAAACTGATTATGCCCGATCGATCCGGGCGATCATCAGTTCGGCAGCTTTCCGGCCCGACATCAGCATGCCGCCGAAAATCGGCCCCATCCGGAATGCGCCGCTCACGCCGTTGGCGGCCATCCCGCTCACGAAGAGTCCCGGATAGACCTCCTTGGTATTTTCGACAGTGAGCCGTTCGCCCTCTTCGACATTCAGCGACCGTTCGCCGGCCACTTCGCCGGTCGGAGTATTGAGCCGGACGTTGTTCTTGCGAGCCACCAGGCGGGCGATCATGCAGTCGTGGCCGGTGCCTTCGAGCACGGCGCGGGCGGTCACCATCAGAGGGTCGACGTGCATCCCTTCGCGCGTCACGGGGGCCCAGTTCACGACCAGACCGGCCACCTCTTCGTTGTGGAAAATGACGTCTTCCACGGAGTAGCAGTTGAAGATGGTGGCGCCGGCCTTGGTGGCGGCATAGACGAGGGCGGAGGTAGCGTGCACGGAGTCCACCACGTATGCCTCTCCTTTATAAGGTTTGTAGCTGACGCCGAGCTCGTCGAGGATGGGCAGGGCCTCTTTCTGGACGATGATGTCGTTGAACATCATGGCGCCGCCCCACATGCCGCCGCCGGGGGCGAGCTTGCGTTCGTAGAGGACGACGCGTTTGCCGGCTTTCGCCAGATAGTAAGCAGCCACGAGGCCGGAGGGGCCGCCGCCGACGATAGCGGCATCGACCGAGAGGTTGGCTTTCAGTTTTTCGAAATAGTTTTCGACTATCCCGAGCGAAACGAGTTTTTCCATCGTTTGAATGATTTTTTACAGGTATGGTTCTCCCCGCGGCAGGCCGGGAGCGTCCGGGGCGCAGGGCCCTCCGGTTCCGGGAGGGGACACAAATATAGGGGTTGCACCGCAAAAATGCTATTTTTGCCGGACAAGATTTTGCCGACGGGTGGAATATTACAACAAAGACGAGGCGCGGATGCGAATGAACCGCTACGGAGCGGAGGGACGACCGTTTCTGTTCCTGATCGACTATGCGATGCGGGCCTGTGTGGTGGAGCCGCTGGAGGAGGTGGATCCGACCCGGCTGCTCTATGCGATCGGCGGGCGGACGAATGCTTTCGCGCTGGGCGACGAAACGCCGGAATTCGTGTGGAAACCGCGGTTCGTCACGCAGGCGGAGTATGACCGGGGATTCGAGGTGGTGGCGACACATTTGCGGGCGGGAAACAGCTATCTGGTCAATCTGACGTACGAAACGCCGGTAACTTGCAACCTGACGCTGCGCGAGGTGTTCGACCGGACGGAGGCGCGGTACAAAGTCTGGTTCGACGACCGGTTCGTCTGCTTCTCGCCGGAACGGTTCGTACGGATCGGAGCGGAGGGGCGGATTTCGACCTTCCCGATGAAGGGGACGATCGATGCGGTGCTGCCGGAGGCGGAACGGCGGGTGTTGGAGGATGCGAAAGAGGCGGCTGAGCATGCGACGATCGTCGATCTGCTGCGCAACGACCTGAACCGGGTAGCGCAGGGGGTGCGGGTGGAGCGGTATCGCTACGTCGACCAGGTGGCGACACATGCGGGGGAGTTGTTGCAGGTCAGCTCGGAGATCAGCGGACAGTTGCGGGCGAATTGGCGCGATCACGTGGGGTCGATCTTGTTCGAGTTGCTGCCGGCGGGGTCGGTGACGGGGGCGCCGAAACGTCGAACGCTGGAAATCATCGCGGAGGCGGAGACCTACGACCGGGGGTATTATACAGGGGTATGCGGTCTGTTCGACGGGAGGGAGCTGGAGAGCGGGGTGATGATCCGTTTTCTGGAGCGGCGGCCGGGGGCGGAACGGGGGGAGTATCTCTTCAAGAGCGGCGGAGGGGTCACGTTCCGCAGCGACCGGGCGGCGGAGTATGCGGAAATGAAACAGAAAGTCTATGTGCCTTTGCGTGGAAACGATACGGATCGCTGACGGTCGCTGGCCGGAGGCTGAAATCCTGCATCTGCATCAGGAACGGATCGCACGCACGTGCCGCGGGCTGTACGGCGGTGCCGAGGTGCCGGATTTGACGGCGATCCGGAGGGCGCATCCGGTGCCGGAAGATTTACGCGAGGGGGTGGCGAAGTGTCGGGTGGTCTACGGGGTTGCGGGGGGCGAGGCGGTGGAATATTCGCGTTATACGCCTCCCCGGATCGGCTCGCTGCTGGCGGTGGAGGTCGAGTCTTTCGACTACGGGTACAAGTATGCCGACCGGAGGGAACTGACTGTGTGGCACGAACAGGCGCTGGCGAAGGGCTATGGCGATGCGCTGCTGATCCGCGACGGGCTGGTCACGGACACGACGTTTTGCAATGTGGCGTTCCGGGTGGCGGGAGGCTCGTGCGAGCTCTGGCACACGCCGGCTTCACCGCTCTTGCGCGGGACGATGCGGGAATGGCTTATCAAACGGGGGACGATCGTCCCCCGTGAAATTCGACTCGAAAACTTGCGCGGGGGACACTACTCCCATATCGCGCTGTTCAATGCGATGAATGATTTCGGCACGCTGCTCTTGCCGATCGACCGAATCTGCTATTAATCTGTGTGCTCTGGGCTTGAGGGTACTGTTCTCTTTGTGAACAAAGAGAACCAGAAAAACTTTAGA